>JAEEGL012990586.1_pt1 | contig 80788 bp, 63 predicted proteins | sample 9134231 | NCBI WGS metagenome assembly JAEEGL01 (sample SAMN16246548, study PRJNA631951) | gut metagenome | biome: gut microbiome; feature: rumen; material: fiber-attached | host: Bos | place: Iran: Karaj | collected 2018-10 | reverse complement strand
TTTCCTGTTTTAGGGCTCCGCTATGTCTTTCATTGTTCCTTACTCTTCGAGGTCGGTCCAGGGCCTCCCGGCCCCTCCCGCCTCGGACTTCTTTATGCTGGCCTCAAGCTTTCAAAGAACTCGTGTCCCCGGCCGCTCCCCTCTTCCTTCCTCATTTCTCAGGGCCGAAAACGGGTGCAAAATTACAGCTTTTTCCGATACGCGCAACACTTTTTCCGTCTTTTTTTTCTTAAATTTTTTTGCCCACTGATAACCAGTCGGTTACACGCATAAAAAAAAGGATGCGCACCGGGGCACATCCTTTTTTTCTAGCTAAATACCAGTTCTTACTCTGCTGTCAGGTCAACAATGGGAGCTTCTGGGGCATTCTTCTGGACAGAAGCAACACCATTCAGCATATTTTTCTCGTTGGCATACATCTGGCTGGATCCGATAATCTGGCCATTTGTGGCTTTCAAATTGAAGAAAGGCTTGCCGTTGGAAGCAACTTTCTTGTCGAAACGAGCCTCCACAGCGCTGTTCTTTTTCACAGATTCAATACCATTCAAGCAGGCGGCTTTGGTAGTGTAGCCCTCACTGGTGAGGATAGTTTGGCCATTGGTGGCTTTCAGATTGAATTGGAACTCTCCGTTCTTTCTGAGTGTGATGACGAATTTTCCCATCTTTTTGAGTTTAAGTGTTTATTATTGAATTTATTAACTGATCTTTTAGAACTGCAAATATAATCAATTTTTAATAAACAACAAAAAACTAAACCATTTTTTCAATAGCCCACACAAAAGCCCTCAATCCCAAGTCTGGTGTCTTGAGGTCCTTTTCATGAAATCGTTCGAGGATGCCGTCCACAACATCGTCAGGAACGATGCTGATGATGGCGTTGTTCAACGTAGGCCAAGCATGGCTGCCAAAATGCGGCTCTCCCGTATTGCTGCCATGTCCCTTGATCTCATTCCACTCCGTGAAGCCTTTCACGCCATTGTCATTAAGTACCTTGGCGATTTCATCATAATAGGCCTGGTTGTATGTAATAAGTATTGCTTTCATGACTTATCGGATATTTTCGGTTTTTGTCAATGCCTCCTCGGCTTTTCTGCGCTTTCTGCGAACAGCACGGGTCTCCAAAGAGCAATATAACGCCGGTATTAATAATAAGGTGATCAATGTCGAAATCGTCAAACCCCAAGCAACAGTGATACCCAGGCCGTTCCACATCTCGGCACCCTCTCCCCTGCCAATGGCCATCGGGATCATGCCAAGGACCGTGGTCAAGGTGGTCATCAAAATCGGGCGCAGACGTGAACGAGCCGCCTGGACAGTGGCCTGCTTCACCTCTACTCCTCGCTCCTCAAGCAAGGTGGTATAGTCGATCAACACGATACCATTCTTCACCACTATACCCATCAAAATCAAGATACCCACCAATGACATGACGCCCAAAGCAGCGTTGTTGACCCACAAGCCCAACAAAACTCCAGTAAAGGTGAACGGCACGGAGAACATGATGACGAAAGGTTTCATCAAGTTCTCGAACTGGGCTGCCATCACGATATACACCAAGATGATGATCAGGATCAACAACACGATCAAATCGCCGAACATCTCCTGCTGAGTCTCATAGTCACCCGCAATCTTGGTCATAATCTCTGAAGGGATCTCCGTTTCTTCAATCACTTCGTTGGCCATCTTCACCACTTCACTCAACACCATGCCTTTGCCCACAACTGCGGTGACGCTGACCATACGTTCACGGTCCTTGCGTTGGATGTTAGGCGGGGTCAATGCCTCGACCACGTTACCAAGGTCACCTACGCGAACGGCTTGGCCATATCCATTATAAATCTTGATATCTTCGATATCCTCGATGCTAGTACGGAACTCTGGAGCATAACGCACTCGGATGTCGTACTCATCACCGTCCTCTCTATAATAAGAGGTGACCGACCCGCTGATCCTGTTCTTCACATAGGCAGCAGCCGTAGCACTGTTCATGCCATTAAGGGCCAGCTTCTCACGATCAAAATCAATTTGGAATTCGGGGGTATAGTCGTCACGGCCGACAATGACTTGCTTGATGCCACGGTCACGGAGTTTTTGAGCGATGGTATTGGCCACCCTGTCGGTGGTTCCGAAGTCATAGCCATAAACCTCCACCTGAACGGTACTCATTCCACCCATGCCGCCACCGCCTTCGTTGACGTTGACTTTCTTGATTTGCGGGATGGCGTTCAACTTTGCTCTTAACTCATCAGCAATCTCCGTCGAGGTGCGCATCCCAGCCTTGCGACGCTCCGTCTTGGTACCAATGCGCAAGTTGAAAGAGATGATGTGCGTGCCATTGTTTCGCATAGAAGCGAAAGCGTTGTCGGAGTCGGCCTGACCAAAGCTGAAGTTACAGATCTTGACTTCTGGGATAGCCATGAAATCAGCGGCCAACTCCTTGGCAAAAGCACCGGTGACGTCTTGGCCCGTACCTACAGGCAACTCGATGCTGATAGAGATACGCTCCGAGTCGGACTTGGGCATCATTTCGGTCTTCAATGAAGGCAGGAACAGCACCAACGACAGCACAAAGATGATCATCATGCCAAAGAACACCAGCTTACGATGATTGACCGCCCAGTTGATGAGTCGGGCATAACCATTGCTGATGGCATCCAAGGCCTTGTTGATTGGGCGGAAGATGGCTTTGTGGAACTTGCTTTCGTGCGGATTCATCACGAGCATCCTCGAACACATCATCGGCACCAAGGTTAAGGCACCGCAAGTTGAGACGATCATGATGATAGACACAATCCATCCCAACTGACGGAACATCACACCCGTGGTACCCTTGATCATAGTCAACGGCAAGAACACCGCCAACATGGTCAAAGTGGAGGCAATTACTGACAATGACACTTCCTGGGTAGCATGCACTGCAGCCTCTTTGGGTTTCTCCCCTTTCTCGATATGCGTCGTGATGTTTTCCAACACCACGATAGCATCATCCACGACCATACCAATTGCGATGGAAAGTGCCGACATGGAAATGATATTCAGTGTGTTACCTGTTGCAAACAGATAGACCAACGATGCCAACAAAGAGATAGGGATAGCCAAAACGATGATAAAGGTGGCACGCCACCGGCCAAGGAAGATGAACACCACGAGCATCACCAACAAGAAGGTGATGAAGATGGTGTTTTCCAAACTGGTGATGGTGTTGATAATACTAGTGGAACCGTCAACAATGATCGTGACCTTCACATCGGATGGCAAGGTCTTTTCGATAGCTGCCAATTGTTTTTTGATGCCTTTGATAACGTTCACCGCATTGGCGTCAGTCTGTTTCTGGATGCTAATGGTAGCGCCCTGAACACCATTGCTGTAAGATTCCTGGGAGCGTTCCTCCGGGCCATCCACCACAGTGGCCACATCCCTCAGATACACCGGAGCATTGTTACGCGAGCCCACCACAATGCTTTCCATCTCCTTAGCTCCACTGAATTCTTTCTGCACACGGAGATTATAAGTGTTCGACCCGATGTCGATGTAACCTGCAGGAATGTTCTGATTCTCATACATCAGGGTCGAAGAGATCGACTCGATGGTAAGTCCATAGGCCTCCATCTTGTTAGGATCAACATAGACCTGGATCTCACGTTTCGGGGCACCATTGGCGGAAACGGTACCCACACCGCTCACACGGGCCAAGGGCGTGGTGATACGGTCGTCGATGATCTTTTCCAAGGCGGGAAGACTCTCCTCTGCGGTCACACTAAGGAGCATGATAGGCATATCCTCCGCATTGAACTTGAAAATCACCGGGTTGGTGGCCCCATCGGGAAGGTAATTTCGGACCATGTCCAACTTGTCACGCACATTATTGGTGGCCTCTTCGATATCGATGCCACTCTCAAACTCCATGGCAATCACCGAGGTGTTCTCTCTTGAGGTTGACGATAAGTGCTTCAGGTCGGGAACGGCATTGAGGGTGTTCTCCAATGTTTTGGAGATGTTGGTCTCGATATCCTCCGCACTTGCTCCTGGATAGGAGGTCAACACCATGATGAAGTTGGTCTCCATGTCAGGGAACTGATTGATGGAGAGATTCATCAAAGAATAGATACCGAAGATGGCGATGGCGATAAACACCAAGGCTGTCGTTACAGGATTATTGACTGCTGTTCTTTGGATACTCATGGGAATTGAGAATTGAGAGTTGAGAGTTGTGATTTCACTTTTCAGCTTTTACTTGGACAGCGACCCCGTCTTTGAGACGGATTTGGCCTTCTGTGACGACTTTATCCCCTTCGTTGACACCACTGATAATCTCGTATTTGTTGCCCAAGCGCTTGCCTACTTCTACCAGTTGGTATTTGACGGTATTATCAGGCTGCAACACATAGATGAAATGCTCACCAGATCCCATCTGTTTCACCACGGCAACATCGGGAACGACCACATGATGGTTGGTGCCGAAGGTAGCCGTAACGCGTGCAAACATGCCTGGACGCAGACGTTGGTCGGCGTTCTCGCAGATGACCTCCACGGGGAAGGTATGCGTAGTAGCACTGACGGTAGGATAAATCAGGTTGACCTTACCCTTGAAGGTCTCGCCAGGATAAGCCTCAACACTGATATCGAACTCCATTCCCTTGTTGACTTGGGTGAACAGGCTCTCGGAGATGTTGATGAGCATCTTCACCGGCGAGATCTGCTGAACCACAAAGATGGGTTGAGTCATGCTATACATGTCGCCCTTGTCGAAATTGCGGGCAGTCACCACGCCATTGATGGGGCTGCGAAGCAACGTATTCTCGACCAAGTTGCTATAGGTCTTACGGGCTATTTCCAAAGAGAGTTTAGCCAGGTCATAATCGGCTTGTGAGACAGCTCCAATCTTGTAAAGTTCGGTAAGGCGGCTCAGCTCGGTGGAGTCGTTTACGATTTGCAAACGGGTCTTGGCCAAGTTGACGTCATCCATCTTCGCTAAAAGCTGACCTTTACGGACCTTGTTCCCTACCTCAACATTGATGTTAACGATACGGCCGGCGGTTTGCGGCATGATGTTGTTCGTCGCAAAAGGCTCAACATTAGAGGTATAGGTGTTCACGACGTCGATATCCTCGGCAGTAGCAGTGACCACACTCACTATGGGAGCTGCTTGTGCTGGGACATTCGTCGTTTCGTTGGTCTTGGAGCCGCAAGAGACAAGCATCAAGCCTGCGGCCATGGCAAGGAGAGTGTTTTTCAGGTATTTCATATCTATATGCTATTTATTCTTTCTTATTCTTTTCCGATCAACTCATTCAGAGCGGCTTTGGCTACCATGAAGTCATACACGGCCTGGGCCTGTGTCAGCTGAGCTTGTTGCAGCGCCAGTTGAGCGTCATTGAGTTCCACCAACGTCGTCTTGCCAACTTCATACATTTTCTGTGAAATCTCATAACTCTTTTGGGCGATGCTGACGGTAGAGCTAGCGGCGGTATAGTTCTTCACACATAGAGCGATACGGTCGTTATAGTTGCGAATGGCAATCCTAATTTGGCGTTCAGCGTCCTCACGTTGAAGGGAAAGCATGTCCTTGGCAACCTTACTCTGTTTGATGTTATAATGTTTTTGGAATCCGTCAAAGACGGGAATGTTCAGGCTCACGGCAGCTACCGACGAGGGGAACCAGCTGAGCTTATCGTCACCCATGGCGTTATAATTGAAATTGATGGTAGCTGCGAGCGACGGAAGATACTGCTTTCTTTGCATCCTCAGCGTGGATTCGAGCATCCGATCTTGGATATCCAACTGCAGCAATGAGCTGTTGTTACTGATATCATCTTCGCTTACATAAGGCGTAAGCAATTCGTTGGTGTAGTCCATAATGTCACCCACCACATCGATTTCCGTGGCCAGATCCAAGCCCATCACCGCCTTCAGCTGCCATGTAGCCAAAAGCACAGCGTTCTCACTACTCGACACGTTAGGTTCGGCGTTCTTCACATTCACTTCAGCACGAAGCTTTTCCAACTCTGAGGCCTTTCCCACCTGATAGCGTTGCAAGGTCTTCTCGTAGTTGGCTTGGGCGTTTTTGTACATCTCGGAAACCACATCGAGCGAAGCCTTAGCCAGCAGCACTCCGTAGAATGCCTGCTTCACTTGCGACACCATCGACACCTTCGACGAACGAGCCTGTTCCACAGCCATCTCCACATCAAGGGCCGACAGCTTAAGGCTTTCCCACAGCTGTGCGTTGACCAAAGGCATACTGGCACTGGCTGAGGTGTTGATGTTGTTGTCGCGACCCACCTTGATCTCCATGGCCTGTCCACCCATGTCCATCACCATGACCTGCTTCAGAAGGGTACGTTGGTAGGAACCACTGACGCTGACATTGGGATATAAAGCAGAATAACTGCCCTTTTGGGCATAACCACTCTTTTCAACCGTTTTGTCGGCGATCTTGATAGTGTTACTCTCCGAAAGGGCGATCTCCAAGGCTTGGTCCAAGGTGAGCGTCAAGGTCTCTTGAGCCTTGACATTAATACATAATAGATTGGTTATCAGTAAGATAAATAGAATTCGAAAAGAATACTTACCCATGAGTCAAATGATAATAATAGAATTTGCAAAGATAGTATATTCCGTTAAACCTCTTACCAGATTCAACCAATACTTTCGGCGATTAAAGAAAGAAAAAGGACGTTTCAAGAATCACTGCAATCGTATTATTGATTACGACCACTCATCCAACTCCAGCCATCGCAACTCCTTCTCGTCAAGTAGCCCGTTAATCTCCTGAAGGCGGTTACCTAGTTGCTGCAGCTTTTGATAATCGGTTTCTTGGTTCATCTGTAGCCCAATCTGGTTCTTCTCTTCCTCAAGCGATGCGATTTCTTCTGTCAAAAGGGCAAATTCACGCTCTTCCTTGAAGGAACGCTTCGTCTTCTCACGGACCTTCTTGGGCTCCAACTGCGCATTGGGCTTCTGGGACTGCTGAGCGAGACGCTGTTCGGCCTCCTTAGTTTGCAGGTAGTCCTTGTATTGCGAGTAGTTGCCCATAAAGCCCTTTACCTTTCCATCTCCTTGAAAAACAAATAATTGATCGACGACTTCATCCATGAAATAACGGTCATGCGACACCACGAGGAGACAGCCCTTATAGCCTTTCAGGAAGTCTTCCAGCTTCTGCAAAGTCAACAGATCGAGGTCGTTGGTGGGCTCGTCCAAAATCAAAAAGTTAGGATTGGCGACCAATACTGTCAATAGATAGAGCCTCCGTTTCTCACCCCCGGAGAGCAAGGCGATTGGCTGTCGTTGCATCTTATAGGGAAACATGAAATGCGACAGCAGTTGGTCGGCGGTATAGACTTGGTCCTTGCCATAGCTGATGACTTCTGCAATATCACGAATAGCATCGATGACCGTCTTGTCTTCGTCAAATTGAATACCTTCCTGCCGATAGTAGCCATAGGTAACCGTATCGCCCACGATGATTTTGCCATGGTCGGGAGCAATCTGCCTGGTAATCAAATTCAAGAAAGATGACTTCCCCACCCCATTTTTGCCGATCAGGCCGATGCGTTCACCACGTTTGAACACATAATCAAAGTCGCGAAGCACCGTGACATCATCATAGGTTTTGGTGACATTATACATCTCGAGAATCTTTCCACCGAGACGTTGGGCTTGAAGGCCAAATTGAAGCGAGTCGTCTTCTTTCTGGTAACGGGCCTTATCTTTCAAGTCATAAAAAGCATCGATGCGGCTCTTTGACTTTCCTGTTCTGGCTTGTGGAGTGGCGCGTATCCACTCCAACTCGCGACGCAACTGAGACGCAGCCTTCTCAGCAGTGGCCCGCTTCACCTCTTCACGTTCGCGGCTCTTCTCCACATAGTATTCGAAGTTGCCATAATGCGTATAGATGACACTCTGATACAATTCGAAGATCTTGTTGCACACCCGATCGAGGAAATAGCGGTCGTGGGTGACCATGAGAAGGGTGACGCTAGACTGCGAGAGGTATTTCTCAAGCCATTCCACCATCTCCACGTCGAGGTGGTTCGTGGGCTCGTCAAGGATGAGCAAGTCGGGATCATCGAGCAACACCATAGCCAGGGCCAGTCTTTTCACCTGACCGCCTGAGAGGTTTCCAATACGTTGCTGTTGGTCGGTAAGCTCAAAACGGGTCAGCATCTGCGTGAGGCGTTGTTCGAACGACCAAGACTCCATACCATCGACTTCAGCTATGGCGAGATCTGCAGCGGTTTGGGCAACTACGTCCTTTATAGTGAGGTCAGGATCATACTTTGGCAGCTGTTCCAGATAGCCCACCCGGATGTCGTTAGCGTAGGTGACGATACCTGTATCCATCGACTCTCTGCCCACAAGGATCTTGAGCAAGGTCGATTTGCCAGAGCCGTTCGAGGCAATCAAGGCTGTCTTGTCACCTTTCTCGATGCCAAAGGTGACACCGGAAAACAGCGTCTTGATGCCATACGACTTGGAGATGCCGTCAACGCTGAGATAATTCATTGTTTGGAAGAAGCAACGCTGAACTTATAGATGCAAGTTTGCGTATAAGTCTCGCCAGGGTTCAACACTGGTTTGATAGAGAAATTCTCCTGGTTGATGGCATCGGGGAAGTTCTGGGTCTCCAGAGCCACAGCGCCACGATAGACATGTTTGCCCCATTTACCTTGGGACTTGCCGTCAAAGAAGTTTCCGCTATAGAACTGAATTCCCATCTGGTCGCTATACACCTCAACCATGCGACGGCTACGAGGCTCATAGAGGGTAGCGCAGTACTTCACAGCATCGGACTGGGAACCGCTGATAATCCAGTTGTGATCATAGCCATGACCCATGACAAGTTGTTCGTTCTTGGCATTGATGCTGTCTCCAATGTTATGCAACTCCAAAAAATCAAAGGGTGTCTTTTTCACCGAGATGAACTTCCCGTCAGGAATCAGCGTGCTATCAACGGAGAGAGCCCATTTCGAGTTGATCTTGAGTTGATGTTTCAAGATGTTGCCTCCCTCACCCCTCAAGTTAAAGAAAGTGTGATTGGAGAGATTGCACAAAGTGGGTTTGTCGGTCGTTGCCACATAGTCGATACGAAACTCATTCTGCGAAGTCAACGTATAAGTCATGGTGATGTCAAGGTTGCCCGGGAAACCATCCTGTCCATCAGGGAGCAGCACATGCATGACAAGCGTACTATCGGTGGTTTCCATCACATCCCACACCATGCGGTCAGTGCCAATGACACCGCCGTGAAGGGTGTTGTTGCCATCGTTTTTGGGCAATTGATATACGGTATCGTTCAAAGTGAATGTGCCGTTGGCGATACGATTGGCACAACGTCCAACGACAGCACCCAGATAACGCTCTCCAGTATTGTTGAGGTACTTGTCGATATGGTCATAGCCCAAAGTGATATCCTCAAAACTTCCGCGTTTGTCAGGAGTCCACAAGGCGACCACACGGCCACCGTAGTTGGTGACTTGCATGGTGACATCACCGTTGTGCATGGTGTAAAGTGACACTTGTTTCCCATCCACTTCCTTGTTGAAATTGGCAGCGTCGATCAGCTGCACTTGTTTCTTTCCACAGCCGACCAACAACATGGCGCAGGCGGCCAAAATCCATAGTTTCTTCATGCTCATTAAAATTGATGCGCAAAATTAGTATTTTCCATGAAACGTTTCACAGAAAAGAGCGACAAACTCACTTCACTCGAGTCACACCTCTATACGACACAGAGGGATGTTCCTTCAGGTATTCGATCAGCATCTCCTCGCTAGTCATGTATGTGTTTGTGCCATCATCAACGCTCTCGAAACGCACGGTGGAGGCCATATAACTATTCATTGCCACTTTATATGTCGCCTCAGGCGAGTAGCGTCCTTTATCCAACGTGATATTCACCGACTTCGGATAACCATCCGTAGATGTAAGCACTTCATAGCTCATTCCTGAGACGTATGAAGGAGTGCGTCCATTTTTCTTATAGCTCTCCATGATAAAGCGCTCGATTTGTTTTCCTTTCATGGCAAAGACAACAATGTCGTTGGTAAAAGGATCAATTTCATAAACCTCCTTGACGGTGATAGGGCCTTTCTTGAGTCGGTTAAGCCTAATGCCTCCCGTGTTGTTGAAAGCAAAATCGGCATCCGACTTGTCACGGATGGCATCCGTTAACATACATCCCAACTCCTCACGAGTCTCAAAAGGAGTGATTGCGGTTGACAATGGCTGTGAATAACGTTGGTCATTATTGAAGTCATCCACCATTTTTTTAACCTCGGCATTTTTCTTCTTCTCATGTTGCACATCCAAAGTCACGGCATCGACATTCGCCACTTTCCCCTGCTCCACTTTGATCAAGGTGAGGGTGGCATTGCTCAAACTCGAACCTGCTTGGGTGATCATTACACCGTTGTGTTTGGTGGGATGCTCAATCAAGGTATGGGTATGTCCACCGATGATGGCATCGAGCATCGGATAACGTTCTGCAATCTCAAGGTCATCTTCAAAACCGACATGCGACAACAGGATGAACACGTTGCATTGATTGCGAAGATGGAGATAGTTTTGCAAGGCATCATAAGGTTGTTCAAAGCTGATTCCTTCGAAGTTCTTGGGATGCGCTCCAGGCAAACCCGTGGCACGAACTTCCAGCATACCCACGACACCTATCTTTAATCCCTGAACCTCAAGAATCTCGTAAGGCTTAATATTCAGTTTGGTTGTCTGAGGCAATATGATATTGGCACAAAGGAAAGGGAAATTGGCATCCTCTATGTTCCTTTGAAAAGCCTCTTGACCAGCATCCCATTCATGATTACCCACAGCGCACAAATCGAACCCCACCTTATTCATCAAAGCAATCATCGGATAGTTGGTAGGTTGGTATTGGTCGTTGATGGGATTACCCGTACGGTTGTCGCCAGCGGAAAAAACCAACAGGTCGGGATAGATTTGCCTGAGGCTGTCGGCTATGGCGGCAAATTGAGGCATAAGGTCGATAGCAGCGTGCATGTCGTTCACAGACAGAATGGCCACCACTCCACTTTGTGAAGGTTTGGCAAACTTGCAGGAGCTCATCCCAACGAAAAGGACGAAGGATAAAATAAAAGGCAGAAACACTCGTTTCATAATGTAGAATTTTTTTGCAAAAATACACATTTTTTCAAATTAAGTAGTACATTTGCAAGATAATGAGAAAACATGTAGAACGAAGAACGAGTTGGAAGGTAGTCATTGCCTACCTGTTTGTCATCGCACTATGCGGTGCCATGTTCTATTATGTTTACAAGATCCAAGGCAGTATCCAAAACCAGCGAGTCAACATCAGCATCCAAAACCAGGCCCTCGACCTCACCAACCATTTCACCCAGCTTGTGCACGAGGCGCAGTCTGAGGCCAACCTCTTTGCTTTCACCGACAACCCTAAACACCTCAAGAAGTTCGGAAACATCAATAACGAGATCAATGCCTGTGCCGACAGCCTGCTGAAAATCATGCCCAGTGAGCAAAACGAGCATCGAATTCGCGAAGTGGAGCGGCTCATATTAAGGAAAGGACAGATCAGCTATGTGCTCTCACGACAGTTTTATTACTACGACCCTCTCGCCGAGATCGATGCCAAACTACAATCATATGTCCCTAGGCAAAGCAGTGCGACCACGGTGACCACAGTGACACAAAGCGACACCATCATCCACAACCAGCCCAAGAAGAGTTTTTGGCAGCGCATCGGTGACGTGTTTAGTCCCTCTGAAACCGATAGCATCGTGCAAGTCACCAGCCAGACGGTGGACACCGCCAAGACCCTTTCCAACGATTCGCTCGACATCCTCAATGACCTCAAAATCCTTTCGGAGAAAGCGCGTATCGAATACAAGCAACGCATCAAGGAATACGAAAAGAAAACCGCCGAGCTGATCACTGACGACAACCATCTCTCAGAACAAATCGCCGAGCTGCTGTTGGCGTTGAACAAAGAGATTTTGGACAGCTCCATCGTGGAAATCGAGACGAGTGAGAACCTGATCAACGAAAACACCCGATCGTCCACCATCATCGCCGCTACGGTGCTCGTGCTTATCATCATCTTTGTCATCCTGATTCTCAGTGACGTCAGCAAGGGTTTCCGAGCAAGAAAAGCCGCTGAGGAAGCCAAGGTCATCGCTGAAGAAGCCCAAAAGAAAACCGAGGAAATCATGGAGACAAGACACAAGATGCTGCTCTCCGTCTCCCATGATATCAAGACCCCCTTGTCTTCAATCATGGGTAACCTGGAGCTGATGGACAACACGGGGAACGAAAAAGAAGTCTTATCCATTCAAAAGTCAGCTGACCATATCCTCAGCCTGCTAAGCAACCTGCTAGAGTTCTCAAGTCTGGAGCAAGGCAAACTTACTGTCGAGAAGAATCCGTTCAATGTCAGCGACTTATGCACAGAGACCGCGTCCATGTTCGAACCAATAGCGCATAAGAAGAACTTAGTGTTCAACTTCAAAAACGAATTTCGCGAGAATTTGGTCGCCAATTCCGATGCTTTGAAAATCAAGCAAATCATCAGCAACTTGATTTCCAACGCCATCAAATACACCATCGAAGGAAGCATCGGTTTCAGGGGTTCTTTAGAGAACGGCAGTCTGGTGTTTCGAGTGGAAGACACCGGCATCGGCATTCCCGACGACAAGATCGAGGATGTTTTCAAGCCCTTTGTCCGCACCGACAGCGGAAGCAAGATCTCGGAAGGCAGCGGCTATGGGCTTTCGGTGGTCAAGGGTCTTGTTGATTTGATGGACGGCGAGATCGAGGTCGAATCGGAAGTAGGCAAAGGAAGTCTGTTCACGGCACGCATCCCAGTGGAATTTGAACTTGCTGACGAGACGCCCGTAGAAAACAGCACCGTTGAAACGCCCCCTGAAAATGAAGCAACCGTGCTTGTACCCCAACGGCATATCCTTATCATCGATGACGACGACACCTTGCTTACCGTGGTGAGCAACATGATTGGCAAACTCGGCCATCAGGTGATGATCTGTCGCTCGAAGGGCGACATCGACAGTGCCCTCAGCCAAGTGGAAGCTTACGACTACATCCTCACCGACCGCGAAATGGGAGCCTTGACGGGCAACGACATCCTCAAACTATTCAAGAAAGCCGACGTCAACAAACCCGTGTATCTGATGACTGCGCGCATGGACTACACCAATGAGATCGCCAAACAGGAAGGCTTTGACGGATTCCTTCAGAAACCCTTCAACCTCAAGAATTTGGAGAGCATCTTCGGGCGAAGCATCGAACAAGAGGCTGACATCGACGACGCCAAAGAATCGGGAAAACACAGAAGTGGCTTTGAGGATTTCCCCGAGCTGTGCGCTCTGATGAGTGATGACGACGAAGCCATCCGTAACATCCTCACAATCTTTACTCATACCACCGCTGATAATTTGGTGGCATTAAATGAGTGTATTGAGAACGACGACTTCAACACTGCCCAGGCACTCTGCCACAAGATGCTACCCATGTTTATCCAACTGCAACAAGAGGAGGCTATCCCCTTCCTTTCAAAGATGAATGAAACTCGAGGTGATGCTGATGCGGAAAAGGTCTTCCCCGAATGGAAAAGCCAAGCCACTCATTTCATGACCTTGGCTGACGAACTCATCGAGCTACTTAGCGAAAAATACGGAATAGAATAAGGTATTCCAGACCATCCTTTTATAACTCGATACCCAACTGGTGCATCTTGTTATACAGGGTTTTACGGTCGATTTGCAGGAGTTTGGCGGCAACTGTCTTATTGCCACGGGCTTTCACCAGTGCGGCCTCAATTTGTTCTTTCTCGTTGCCGGGACGAAGGGCGTAATCATCGTTCGATGCAGTAGCAGGCTTCTCAGGAGCCTCGATATACACAGGCAGATCCTCAACTTCAATGTAGTCGCCTTCCGCGAAGAGGACGCAGCGGCGAATCACGTTACGAAGCTCGCGAAGGTTACCCGTCCAAGGCATCTTCTTCATGGCAGCGATAGCTTTAGGCGACACCCCCTTAATCTCCTTGCCCAGCTCTTCGTTGGCTTGTGAGAGGAAGAAAGTAACAAATTCCTCTAGATCCTCCATGCGTTCACGCAGCGGAGGCACCTGAAGGGTAAATTCATTGATTCGGTGATAGAGGTCCTGACGGAACTTCCCTTGCTCAATGGCCCTTTCAATATTGTCGTTGGTGGCTGCCACAATACGCACATCAACGTTGATATCGACCGCGGAACCCACAGGACGCACCTTTTGTTCTTGAAGCGAACGCAAGAGTTGCATCTGCACTTCATAAGGCAGGTTGCCCACCTCATCGAGGAATACGGTACCCCCCTTGGCTTGTTCAAACACGCCTTTCTTGTCAGCGATGGCCGAGGTAAACGATCCGCGAAGGTGACCAAAGAGCTCACTGGGGGCTAGTTCCTTGGAGAGACTTCCACAGTCAACGGCGATGAAAGGCTTGTCATGGCGCGGGCTGCTTTGGTGGATCATCTCAGCGATGTATTCCTTACCCGTGCCACTCTCTCCAAGAATAAGCACGGAGAACTTCGTCGGTGCCACAAGTTCCACATGTCGATAAAGGCGTTGTATAGCCTCGCTGTTCCCTTTGACCATCACCTTCTTAGGAAGGAAAAGTTCCTCTTCTTCCTGACCCGATTCGAGTGCCGCCACGATCTTTTCTTCAAGGAGGCTGGGGTTGATTGGCTTTTTGAGGTAGTCGAAGGCACCGAGTTTCATGGCCGACACGGCGGTCTGAACTTCGGCATAGCCAGTCATAACGATGAATGGGACACGGCTTTTCTGTTGCTCTCGCACCCAGGTCATCAGCATGATACCATCCCCATCAGGCAGACGCAGGTCGGTCAAAATCAAGTCAAAATCCCTGGATACAATAGCCTTTTTTGCCTGCGCATACTGGGTTGCCAAAACGACGTCATAGTCGTTTTTCTTCAGCCAAGTTTGAAGCATCACTCCAAAGGCCGCGTCGTCCTCAACGATCAAAATGGTATTCTTCATCGGTTGCAAATCTGCTGCAAAGATACAAAAAACTACGCAATAACAAAAAAAAGAAGCCTTGCAACGGGGAGAAGCAAGGCTTTCTTTAAAAATTGAAAACGAGCAGAATTTTTATTTGATGGATATAATCAAATAATTAGATATATTCCAGAAAGCTTCCTTGTCAACGATGACGAGAGAGAGCATGCCATCGTCGTTTTTAGTTATTTGATAACTGCTTTCCGGATGATTTGTCAGTATGTTTGCTTTTTTGGTATTCAGCGGGAGCGTGGTCAACTCACGGCGATCGGCGACGTTGAGCACATTTTTGTTGATGACATTGGAGACGCTTTCTTTCTTGAAGAGTCCACCTCCAGTCACCAACTCATATTGTTTCAAGGTCTCCATCGGAGCCACGATATAATAAACGGAGTTCATCATTGCGTCTTGCAGACGGATGGTGGCTTGTTGTTCTGCACTTTGCGCACTCAAGTTGTCCACATCTTCTGTCAAGACCTCCACGTTTTTGTTAAGGTGTTCAACCTTTGTGGTGAGTTCCACCACCTGAGCCTTGCTAGCATTCAACTCATTGCGAAGGGTGGTCATCAGGGCGTCCTTGTCATCGAGCTCTTTCTTGAGACGGTTGATTGTGGCGTTCAGTTGTTTCGACTTGGAACCGGCATCGGCAAGTTGCTTCTCAAGTTCTTCAATCTTTGCCTTGTTCTGTTTGATGGTACGGTCGATGGCTTCGATTTGGGAGACCGCATAATTGTTGTTGCCTTCCTGATTTTCCATGATGATGATGCTTTCTGCTTCACGAACGGTTTGCAGAGCCATCTCAATCTCATTGATGGTACGCAATGACGACTCAAAATCAGTGGTCACATTAGAGGTAACGACTAAAAGGGAATCCCTTTCAGCTTCCAATGCCTTGTATTTCTTCGAGGATTCAGCGCAGGAACCCAGAAGCGCTACAAGGGCAAAAACACTCACTATATTTACGATCTTTTTCATATCAAAAAATTCGGCTTCTCATTTAGCCAATATTATGCCAAATAAAATATATCATGTAATTATTTGATTTTCAATAATTTATTTTTTATCAAACAATAGAATAATTGTGGAATATTGTGGAATCAATTCCACAAAAATCGCCAAACGTGGAAAAATGTGGAATTGGTAGAAGCTATGGATAGAATTTGTAACTTTGCACCAATTGAAATACAATGACTATGGAAAACACTTTTGACCCCAACGCCGCTGCTGTTGCAGGATCGGGCATTTATGGACTTCCTTGCACGGCTGAGGAAGCGCAGATTATCATCATCCCTGTGGAATGGGAGCTGACCACAAGTTACAACCGTGGCACGGTTGACGGACCGGATACCGTCATGGAAGCATCCTTGCAGGTGGACCTCTGTCACCACGACTATCCCGAATTGTGGAGAAAGGGCATCTTCATGGACGAGTTCCCTGTGGAACTGAGGGAGCTGCACGACCAGATGGCTCCGATAAGTGAGGAAATCATCGAAGCTTTGTATGAGGATCTTGTTGATGAGGATCCCGAGAAATATGCCGCGATGTATGCTGACATTGAGGCAGCCACTGAGCGCAAGAATGCATGGTTACGAGAGCGCATTGCCTACTGGAAGGGCCAAGGCAAGGTAGTGGGGCTTTTGGGTGGCGACCACAGCTGTCCCCTCGCCTACCATCAGTATCTTAATAAAGAAGGTGTGGAATACGGCATCCTCCATGCCGACGCACACATGGATCTTCGCGAAGCATTCGAGGGATTCAAGTACTCACACGCCTCCATCTTCTACAACACTTTGAAGTTCGACAACGTGAAACGTTTGGTACAGATTGGCATCCGAGACTATTGTCATCAGGAGAAGGCCTTGGTCGAGGATCAAGCAGGACGGGTGAAAGTGTTTTACGACCGTGACTGTCGTCGGCGCCTATTCGAGGGCGAGCGTTGGAAGGACCTCGTTGACGAGATGATCGACCAGCTGCCTTCGAAGGTCTATCTCTCCATCGATATCGACGCCTTGGATCCTAAACTCTGTCCAAACACCGGCACTCCAGTCCCAGGAGGCCTGGAATACGAGGAGCTGATGTACGTGCTGAACCGCATCCGTGAAGCTGGTCGCGAGATCATCGGTTTCGACCTTTGCGAGGTTTCACCTTCACCTGACGGAGGCGACTGGGACGGTAACGTGGGTGCCCGAGTGTTATTCCATCTTTGCGGAGTGGCAGCCAGATAACCCTCGATCACCAAGACTCAATCTCCTCTTTCGTCAGCTCCGTCACCTCAAGCACCGTCTCCAGGTCCATCCCCATTGACAGCATCTTGCGAGCGGTAGCCATTTTCACTTTATACTCCCCTTCGGCGAGGCCTAGTTCTTTTCCTTCGGCGAGGCCTTCCTCCATCCCGGCATCCTTCCCTTTCTCGTAGGCATAGTCCAACGTGTTCTTGTTGTCCCAGTAATGTTTCTGGCTTTCCATGTACGCAAACCGTTCCTCCTCATTGAACATCCCGATTCGCGCCTCCTCGAAAAACTTCGTGAACACACGCTCTTGGAGTTCCTTCGGCTGCTCCAACAGGTAGCTGATGTTTTTCAGCACGTATAGCCACTTGTCCTGCATCGTCACCAACTCCTCTTCCTTCTTCTTGAACTTCGGCATCTCCACATAGTAGAATGTCAGCTTCTTATACACCTCGTGGTTGTCTTCCGTGTCCTTCAGCCGCACCCGGTGAAGGTAGCTGTCGCCACCATATTCTTTGTGGGGAAACACGAAGTTGAGGATTCCCACCACGCACACCTCGGAGAGTTGATATGACCAGTGTTCGCCTTTGGGAGCCTGCTGCACGATCGACGCTGAGGCGTAATACACCGTACGGTCCTTGAAGTACGGCTGGTCCGAGCGTTGCATTTCCACGATGAACTGACCCCCGTCGGCAGTATGGCAATACACGTCGAACACCGAGTTGCGGTCGCCATAGTATGGGCCGAGCACTTCCGTGTTGAGATAGCTGATGTCAACGATAGGTTTGCGATCGCCCTCGAACAGGGCGTTGAGGAAGCTGATCAATATGTCCTTGTTCGGCTCCGTGCCGAACAGCTTCTTGAACCCAAAGTCCGTATATGGATTCATGAAGACTGCATGGTTGTTGTCTGTCATAATTGCATAATGTATTAATGATTTCGATGCAAAAATAGAGATTATTTTTTATACATTACACAATTATTGAAATTTTTTCTAATAAATTAGTATTTAGTATTTGAATTTAGAATTAAAAGAATTTCCTATATTTGCACCATCAACAAATTGCATTGGGCAATGGCACTAAATAACTTATTCACCAAAGAGAGACGTGAGAAACACTTCTTCCCCACGTACTCCAAGCAGGCCGAAACCGCACAAATTGCTGCAAAATACCTGATGGAGCTGGTCAAGTCTGACGACCCCGAGGAGCGCAAGCTACTCACCCGCATGATTAAGAAACAAGAGACTACCGGTGATGAGCTGTTGCGTGAGTTCTATTTTGAACTCAATGAAGCTTTCATCACTCCATTCGACCGCGAGGACATGAATGCCTTGGCCATGGATCTCGACAAGTTCCTCGACTTCATCAACCACTCGGCCAAGACCATCCTCATGTACAACCCCAAAAAGATCGACAAGCAGATCAAAGAGATCATCGACAACATCCACGAAGATGCCACCATCATGATTGAGATCTTCGGCATGCTTGACGACATCGGCAAGAACCATCAGGCCATCAACGACTTATGCCAAAAGGTAACCCTCATCGAACATGCCGTTGACGACATCTATGGTGACTACATCTCCTACCTCTTCAGCAATGAGAAGGACGAGATCGAGTTGCTCAAGTCCAAGGAGATTGCCCAAGTGGTGGAAGACACCACCGACCGTGCCAAGGACGTTACCACCACGGTGAAAAGTCTAATCATAAAAGAATCGTGATGAACCTCCTGACCATAGCCATCATTCTTTCCATCGTCCTTGCCTTGGTGTTCACCTTCCTCAACGGCATGAACGATGCGGCAAACTCTATCTCCACCATCATTGCCACCAAGGTGATGACCCCGATTCAGGCCATCATTTGGGCTTCTTTCTGGGAGTTCACAGCATTCATTTTCATCAGGCTCATCCTCAACCAACAGTTCGCCGTGGGTAACACCATGGCCAACTTCGCCGACCAGAATGTCATCAACCCATACCTGATTCTCTCGGCCTTGACGGGTGCTGCCATCTGGGTGGGCATTTGCACACGCAACGGCATGCCCATCTCCACTTCACACGCTCTCATCGGCGGCATCATCGGAGCGGCCTGGTTTGTCAACGGTAGCAGTGTGCTTCATTATAAGCCCATCATTATCACATTGGCTTTCATCGTTTTATCCCCGTTGATTGGATTGTTTTTGGGATTCTTCTTGGAGTGCATCTTCTTAAAGATCTGCAAGAACTCGCCCCGTAAGCGGGTCGATAAGTTCTTTAAGGTGATGCAGCATTTCTCCACTGCGGCATTCTGCATCGGCCACGGCTCCAACGACGCGCCGAAGACCATGGGTATCATCGCAGTGTTGATGGCCAGTGTGTTCACCACTCAAGGCGTGACCCCAGCCATGAAAGAGTTCATCGGCAACTTCTACGACAGCAGTCTGCCTTTCCATATCCCTGACACCCTGGCTGTCATCTGCTACATCATCATGTCGCTCGGCATCCTCATCGGAGGCAAAAACGTCATCAAGACCATGGGCGGAGGCCTGGCCAAGATCACCCCGATCCGTGGATTCTCAGCAGAGTTTGCCGGTGCCACCACACTGATCGCGACCTCTTTCTTGGGCATCCCGGTAAGCACCACCCACACTATCACGGGCGGCGTAATTGGCGTAGGACTCACTGACGGCGTGAAGTCCGTGAAATGGGTCACCGCCAAACGCATCGTCCTGTCGTGGATCCTCACCATCCCTGTGCCTCTGGTCATCAGCGGCGTACTCAACCTGTTGTTCAACCTCTTACCCATCTGATCGCCATGAGTCTCAACAGCTTTTTCCAGTTTTTTGTCCCTAAGGAGAACAAGTTCTATCCGCTCTACATCCAACAGGCAGAGTCGATTGAGAAGGCCTCGAAACTCTTGCGCGAGATGATTACCGAGACTGATTTAACGCGACTTGAGGCGCTGAAGCGCGAGATCAAGGCCTGTGAGACCAAGGGCGACGATGTGTTGCGTCTATTCTACTCGCAGCTCTTCAACACCGTGTTGACCCCATTCGAGCGTGAGGACGTGCATGAGCTGGCCGAAATGATGGACGATTTCCTCGACTGCATCGACGATTCAGCCAACATCATCCTTACCCGACGTTTCACCGATTTGGACAGCGACCTTACCACCATGACGGACAATATCAAGTTCGCGGCCGAAAGCCTTAGCACCATCATGCATGGCCTAAACCAAATGAATAGCAATGCAAAACTCCGCGAGATCAACAGGTTATGCCATGAAATCAAAGACATCGAGCACGAAAACGACGAGCTCTATGGCAATTACATCAGCAAACTTTTCAATAACGGCTATTCCTTAACAGAGATCATAAAACGAAAAGACTTGGTTCAAGTTCTTGAAAACACCACCAACTCCGTAAAATACATTTCCGATAAAGTAAGAAGTATCATCAGCAAACAATAAAACCATGAGAAGGATTATTAACAGCTTGTTAGACAACGATTTATACACATTCAGCGTATGCTATGCCTACCTCCAGAAGTTCCCACGAGCCATCGGACAATACAGTTTCGTTGATCGCAACAACACGGTATATCCAGAAGGCTTCGCCGAAAAGTTGAAGGAACAGTTCAAGAGCTTTGAGTCACTGACCATTTCCGACGAAGAAGCTCATTTCATGAAAATGAAATGCTATTACTTCCCATTGTGGTTTTTCACCTTCCTTAAAGGATTCCGTCTGAAGTCATCAGAAGTGGAAGTCAGTCAAGACGCCGAAGGACATCTGCACATCACCGTGACGGGTGTTCTCTGGAGAACCGTGTTTTGGGAGATGCCCATCTTAGCCACAGTTTCCGAACTCATGCACGAAATGAAAGGCGAGTTTGAACATTATGACGCAGAAAAAGAATATAAGAAATCGTATGACAAAGGCATCCGTTTGATTGGTAACGGAGTGAAGTTCAGCGACTTCGGAACCCGTCGCCGTTTTTCATTCGCTCATCAAGAATTGGTCATCCGCAGCTTTATCGAGGCACAGAAACAATTCACCAAGACCTGTTTCGTGGGAACCTCCAACGTGCTGCTGGCCATGAAATACAACCTCACCCCCATTGGCACCATGAGCCACCAGTTCATCGAGACTTGCTCACTCTATGGTTACAACGAAGCCAACTACATCGCCATGGACTATTGGCAAGAGGTGTATGCCGGAAGCTTGGGAGTTTTCCTTTACGACACTTACACCCGCAAGGCCTTTTTCCAAAACTTCACGACCCTTCATGCCAAACTGTTCGATGGTCTGCGCGTAGATAGCGGTGACAACTACGAAGCCTTGGAAGAGATCATCGACAAGTACCACGAGCTCGGCATCGACCCCACTCAGAAGTCCATCATCTTCAGCAACGGCTTGAATGTGGACGAGGCACTGGCCATCCACGAAGCGGTGAACGGCAGGATGCAAGACTCTTACGGCATCGGGACTCACCTCACGTGCGACATCGATAACGTGAAAGCCATGAACATCGTGGTGAAGCTCACTGCTGCCAAGATCACCGAGAAGCGTAATTGGAAAAAGGTCGTCAAACTCAGTGACGACCTTGGAAAATATACCGGTGATCCGGAAGAGATTGAAATCTGCAAAAAGACCCTTGATATCAGGTAATATTCCTAAAGGTCTTAATTGCGGTAATCCTTATAATAGAGGCAGTTAGAATAAACAGTCTCGTAATAGTCTGTCTTACTGTAATTCTCGAACTCTTTCCAGCGGGGATCAGATACAGAGTAGAGATAGATATTGCCTTCTTCTTCGAGAGCTTGCTGCTCGTTCTTTGCTTGAGCGAAAATGATATGTGCTTTAAGTTCTTCATCCTCAGCAGCTTTCTTTGCTTTCTTCAGATACATCTCCGACAACGAAACGGTATTTTTATACGTGTCATTCCCTAAAGCGAACTTTTCATAATTGAAGCCATTATTATTATCAAAACGCAGATAATGACGATAATAACCCGTGATGCTCACATTGTAGAAGAAGTTGGCCATCAAGTAATAGGCTTTGGCTGAATAATCTCCCAAACCTTTTTCGCCAATCTCTTGGAGCTGCATGAGGGCATCGGTCACATCTGCCTCCGTCATGTTGTCACGTAGGAAAGGAAACTCGCTCAGATAGTCGTTGCGCATGATAAGACGTTCCTCGCCATGATACCAAACGCGGATGTTGTGTCCGAATATACGCTTGGACACTTTGAGACGAGTCTGCTGATCAAAGAACGGCTTTGCCGCCTTGAGGTTGCCTTCGGCTAGACGAAGCACACCCTTGACGTAGGCGAGATAGGCGTTGGTATTCTCCAGAGGATAAGTGGAGACGTCAGCTATATACTCCTCCATTTGGGTTTTGTCTTTTTTGTTCAAGAAAGCTTGTATGGCGTCAATCAGCTCTTCTTTAGGGTCGTCTTCAATTTGTCTAATGTTGCAAATTATAAGGAATGCCTTGGCAAGATCCCCTTGCAGTGCGTAACGGTTACGAAACACATTGCTCACAAAACTTGGAGAAGGACTGTTGAAAGCGTATGGGGAATCTTCCGTGGACTCTCCAATGATAAGACTCTTGTAGTTTGCAAAAAGTGTGTTTTCAGCGTCAGCATTGATTTTCGGTTGTCGGCAGATGTCGATGTAGGCGGTCAAGTTGCGCACCATGGTCATATAAAGCTGATCACTTGAATGCACCTTGTCCAACGAAGCCGAAGCCTTATCAAAATCCTGGTTTAGGAAATGAAGGTAACAAGAAGCCAAGTTCCAGAAATTCTTGTCGGAAACCTTGCTGCACTGATTGTCGCTGATTTTTATGGATTGCTTCAAGAATGGCCGAACCGTTTCCTCATCGTTTTTATTGATAAAAGGATAACGACGTCCCTCATCAAATTGGTAAACGTTCAGCATGTTACGCTCAAGCATGTTGATGGCACGCACCATGAGCACCTTTGCTTCAATGGCATCGGGATCGATGGCCACGATCTTTTCAATCTCGTTGACCGGATTGTTGAAGTTGCTATAGCCCATCAACAGGTAAATCTGTTTACGTTCCTTGTCGTCATCGGCACCGGCTACAAAATCTCCAAAAGAGATTTCGTTGTCCCAACCCATGGTCATCGAAGTATAGGCCATGGTTTTCAGGTCGATGGAGTTGGCAAACACACGGACAAATTCACGATTGGCTTGTTCCAACTCACCCAAGCCACGCAAGGCACCGGCTTTCTGGCTCAACGCGTAGTAATACAACTCTGTTTGCATGTTCAATGGCTTCACGTAGGTGTCGAACAGCTGAATGGCCTCCTCATAACGACGGGTATAATGAGCCAATCGGACTAGTTGATAACCATAACGAAGCTTCAACTCATTGTCCGTTTCGATGTTCCAACTCTTGGTCAGCACATTTTTCACCTTGTCGTAATCGAGATCTCCGGCATTATGCTCATAGTCATCGCTGAAGTCCCAATAACTGATCTCGTTTTCATCGCCAGGGATAATGCGCATGTAAGGCTCCAGGTACTTGCTATAGGCCAGATACAACAGAGCCTGTTTGTGTTTTTGCACAAATTCGGCAGTTGCAAAGGAGAGCTTGGGATCGGACACCGGCTTGCCCTTAGTGAGGTTTTGAAGGTCTTCACGTTTGGACTCAAACACCAGATAACGAGTGTTTTCATAGCTGATTCCCAGATAGTTCTGCCACTCTTCGATGTTTCCATTACGAAGCTCCTGATGCTCATAATAGCGAGTATTCAAGGTCAACAGAAATGGACGATACTGTGGATCGTTCATGATGTCTTGAGAAAAAAGATTGTAGAAATAATCATCAGCTTCATCCCATCCACAAGCATTGGTCGGGCCGACAAAGCATGCCAGCAAGACGACAATAAGGAAGAATTTCTTTCTCATATTCATAGTTTTATCATTTAAGTTCATCAATGTTAAACCGAGTCAAAAAGCCTTGACTCAGATGGAAATACACCCAACGGAAATCGTTGTCTATAGTCTTGTCGAGATAGTCTTTCGCTTCCATGAGAAGCGCTGGAGTAATGGCTTCAATTTTGATGGTGAAACCACTGTTGATATACAATCCCTGACAGAATCCATCCTCCTTCACTCGATAAAGATTATCGCTAATCTTCTCATACATAGGAGTTTGCAAGTCATCTTCCGTCAGACCGTTAATCAATTTCACCTTCCCCACATGGTTAGTCACGATACCCCAGGAGTAAATGGGCAGGATGACATCGAACGCAAGTGGGTATTCGTTGATATGGGCAGTATAGGCTTTGAGAAGATCCATGTCGAGGATGGAGTTTCGGGTCATGCCTTCGAGGGGACTCGAGGTGGCGTAGCACATCAAGCTACCACGGTCAACGGGAGGGACGCCGGTCTTCACCCTATCATGAATCTGATGCAGGCGCAAGGTGCAGCTGAGGTTTAGGTTAGTTTGCTTTTTCAAAGCCTTCAGGAAACGGAAATAGGCATCACGGGTACGTTCCGTCCAGTCACAATCGATTTGAATCTCATCGTATTGGATTTCAGCCGATTGCATAAAATGATTGATACCAGAGGCAACGTTGGAAGCCAATTTCTCGACTGCATCGTTGCTCACATAATTCAAGAAAGTCTTATTAGTGACAAACACCACCGGAATCACTCGGGCGGTCTCATCAGGCAACTGGTCCTTTCGCAATCCCTGGATTGGCCCCACGGGTACCGCCTGCTCCCCTTCCATATCAACATCGAAAAGCCGGACAAACAGGCGTTGGCTTTCCAGCTGAGTAAAATATGCTCGTTCTGTCGTTCCCACTGTATAATTCGACTTCCAATAATAAAAGTCAGTGCCATGTTCCTGTTTTTTCGAGCATCCCATGAATGCTACCGATGCAAGCAGGAAAAGCATCAGGGCAAGGAACGGCTTTCTCCAAGTGCAGCCATTGCGCCATTCGGAGCAACCGTATGCGGTCTTACCTTTTATAATATGGCCTTTGCCACAGTTAGGACAAGGTTGCCCGATGATGGCGTCAGGATCAGGAATCTCAACAGTGACCTTGGCTTTCTTAGGTTTAGGTGATGTGGGTTTCTTCGTCACCGTTTTTTTCGGTTTCTCTTCAGCAACGGTGACAGCCACACGTCGGTTGCTAGTGTCCAACATCACGCTGGTGACAATCTCGTTCACCATCTGTTTCAGTTCATCAAGAAATTGTCGAGCCTGATATTTATGTTGTTCTATCTCACGGAGTTTCTTTTCCCAAATACCTGTCAGCTCAGCGCTTTTCAGTAAATCCTCATGGATAAGGCCGATGAGCTCGATGCCCGTAGGGGTAGGTTCCAAGCTCTTTCGCACCTTTCTTATATAGTTACGTTTAAACAAGGTCTCGATAATGGCAGCACGGGTGGAAGGTCTTCCGATACCGTTTTCCTTCATCACCTCTCGAAGCGACTCATCCTCCACCAGTTTACCAGCGGTCTCCATGGCCCGAAGCAGTGTCGCCTCGGTATAAGGTTTGGGTGGCGAGGTCCATTTCTCCGACAGTTGTGGCTGATGTGGGCCGTTTTCTCCTTTCGCAAACAACGGCAGAGTCTTTTCTTCCTCTTCCCCTTCTGTCTTCTGACTTCCGTCTTCTGTCTTCTGACTCCCAATCACCTCCCTCCATCCAGGAACAAGAATCTGTCTCCCCGTTGTTTTGAACTCCACCTCTTCAACTGTTCCCAGCACCGTAGTCGTAGAAAACTGGCAATCAGGATAAAACACCGCAATAAAATGACGGCAGACTTCATCATACACCTTCTCCTCAGCAAACGACAAGCCTTGAGGCACCACTCCTGTAGGGATAATGGCATGGTGATCCGTTACCTTGCTGTTATCGAACACTTTCTTACTCTTTGGCAGTTTCTTTCCCGCCAACGGGGCAGTCAATGAGGAATAGTTGGTCAGCTTACTCAAAATGCCGGGGCACTTGGGGTAGATATCATCACTCAGATAAGTGGTATCGACGCGTGGATAGGTTGTATATTTTTTCTCGTACAAGCTTTGAATCGTCTGTAAGGTCTGTTCAGCGGAGAAGCCATAACGTTTGTTACATTCCACTTGCAGCGAAGTCAGGTCATAGAGCCGAGGTGGTGCTTCCGTTCCTTTCTTGGTGGTGATGTCGATAACGGTAAACTCCTTCCCCATAACAGCTTGGAGATCCTTTTGTCCCTCTTCCACCGATCCATATTTCCCTTTGGTTGCCGTAAAAGTAGTGTCGCGATAAACGGTGGACAGCACCCAATACGCTTCAGGTTTAAAATTGGCAATCTCGTGGTAGCGGTTGACAATCAAGGCCAAAGTCGGGGTCTGAACCCTACCGATGGAGAGCACCTGCCGATTTTGACCATATTTCAATGTATAGAGTCGGGTGGCGTTCATTCCGAGCAGCCAGTCTCCGATGGCTCGAGAAAGTCCAGCCTCGTATAGTGATTGGTACTCCGATTGGTCTTTAAGAGATTTAAATCCCTCTCTGATAGATTCTTCTGTTAGCGACGAGATCCACAGGCGTTGCACGGGACAATGTACTTTGGCTTTCTGCATCACCCAACGTTGGATAAGTTCACCTTCCTGGCCAGCATCACCGCAGTTGACGATGGTGTCAGCCTTCTGAAAGAGCGACTCGATGACTTTGAACTGTTTCTCAACGCCCTTGTCGGCAATCAGTTTGATGCCAAAGCGTTCAGGAATCATAGGCAACCTTGTCAAAGCCCAAGGTTTCCAGGCATCCGTATAGTCATGCGGTTCCTTCAAAGTGCAAAGATGGCCGAAAGTCCAAGTTACTTGATAGCCATTTCCTTCCATGTAGCCATCATGGAAAGTGTTGGCTCCCAGTACTTTGGCGATATCACGCGCCACACTCGGTTTTTCAGCAATACACACAATCATATACGGAGGAATTAGAGTCTCAATAGTGTTTCAGCACGTTCTTTTTGGGCAACGAACCACACCTTGTCGTCAGGTTGGAAGGTGATTCTGGCGGAAGGGTTGAGAATGAATTGTCCATCGCGCTCGATGGCGATGACCATGGCCTCGAACTTATCAGACAGGCCGGAATCCATCAAAGCAATATCGACAAAAGGACTATCTTCTCTCACCACCACATTATACATATCCACTTCACTCTCCCCATGATCTGTAAACAATTGATCACTGAACACCTCGATCCTTGAGGAAAGCAGACGCAAATGGTCTTCATGCCCCACAAAAGTGATCTTATCGTATGGAAAGAGTTGGAAGTCAGACTTTGGCAACTCGTAAACCTCAGATCCCCGTTCCACACTCACCACACTGACGTTGTAGTTGTCACGGAAGTCAGTGTCCTTGATAACCTTGCCTGAATACACACTATCAGGGCTCAGGGTCATCTTTTGGAGATGACAATTTTCTTGCAAGATCTCAGGGATGGCAAACACCTGAACGGATTGCCTTTTGTTGAGATTGTCCATGAAGCGCTCCTCAATACGCTTATAGAAACGCATTGCCGGACTCAGCACGCGAAGCATCACGGTATATACTAGAGCAAATCCGAAATTGATCAGTTTATAAAGCGGTGCACCAATCTTCAAAAAGGACCAGAAGTTAGCAGTGAAATAATGGCGCAACACGTTATAGGAGACAAACACTATGATGATGAAACGCAGGATAAAGACAAACAAGATCACGCCTTTGTTGAACCTGTTTTTCTCCATGAGTTTCTGAGTTGTCTTCGCCAGCGTATGTTTGAATCCCATAGCCCACAGGAAAGGCGACAGGATAATCAAAGCGAACGCAACGGCTATAGCAGCGTCCCAAGGAGATGGCACATAGCGCATCACAAAGGATCCCAGGAAGTAACAGATCAACATCACTGCTATGATTATGGCGAGGTAGATGACAATGTTTTTCAGTTGTCGTGTGAGGAACGATCCCATGTTCACCTGTTCGCCACTCCGCACCTTAAGGCCAGAACTCTTGTTTTCGAAACGGCTTAACCATGCATTCGGCAGGAGTTTGTTCACCCAATGATAGCAAGGTATTGCCGCCTTGATAGCGTAAGGGGTGATGAATGTAGTGATGATGGAGACTGATACGATGATTGGATAAAGGAACTCGTCAATGACTCCATAGCTCAAACCCAAGGTGGCGATGATGAACGAGAACTCACCAATTTGGCAAAAACAGAATCCGCCTTGAATGGACTGTTTCAGTCCCAAACCAGCGATGAGTCGGCCAGCCACGTTGCTCAAAGGCTTGAAGAGGAGCAATACGAGGGTGATCACGAGAATCTGCCACCAATAGTCAACGAGGATCTGAGGATCGACCATCATACCCACCGAGACAAAGAAAATTGCCCCGAAGAGATTCTTGATGGGAGTGGTGAGTTTATGTATCATCTCTGCCTCAAGGGTCTCCGCCAAGATGGAGCCCATGATGAAAGCGCCCAAGGCGGATGAGAAGCCTGCCAGATTAGCCAAGACAACCATCAAGAAACAGAGTCCCACAGAAAACACGGTCAGCGTCTCTTCCGACATGAACTTGCGAGCCCAACGAAGCACTGTAGGCACCAAGAAAATGCCGCCCAGGAACCAAACTACGAGGAAGAAGAACAGCTTCAGCATGCTGGAAAGCAGCTGCACTCCGTCGAAGGTCTTGCTCACCGCCATGGTAGAAAGGATGACCAGAAGCAAAACAGCTTCAAGGTCCTCCACCACAAGTTCACCGATGACATTGCTACTGAACTTCTCACGATAGAGTTTCATATCATCGAAGGCCTTGGCGATAATCGTCGTCGAAGAGATGGAGAGCATGGCGCCAAGGAAGATGCAGTCCATTTGCGACCAGCCCAAAATCTTTCCCAGGAGGAAGCCCACCAAACACATCGTCACCAATTCGGTCAGAGCGGTGATGCCCACCGTCCCTCCTACCTTTTTCAATTTCTTGAAGCTAAATTCCAGGCCGATACCAAAGAGCATAAACACCATACCGATCTCGCTCCAGGTCTCCACACTTGTGTGATCGTTGATCACCGGAAACCATTCGAAGTTAGGCCCAATGAGGAACCCGGCGATGATATAACCCAAGACGACGGGTTGTTTCATCCACTTGAACAAGACTGTGGTGATACCAGCGGTAACCAATATGAGTGCCAGGTCGAAAAATAGAGCAGGTAAGGATTCCATGGTGATGCAATTAGTTTTCTATTATACTTTTAGCGCTTTCTTGAACTTCCTTGGCATGAGCCTCTGAAGCCACAAACCAAACCTTGTCGCCCAACTCAAACACCAGGGAAGAATTTGGATTAAGAATGAAATTGTCGTTACGCTCCACGGCAATCACAAAAACATTGAAACGGTTACGCAGATCTGAGTCGTGCAGTGACACTCCACAATAACTATTGTTTTCCTCAATCTCAGAAAAATAGATATCCACGTCACTTGCCGGACGTTCTTTGATGAGGACGTCTTCTTCGGCTTCTACAAATGGCCTCAGCTTACCCAGCTGATCCTCGGTTCCCAAGAAAGTGACCTCATCCATCGGATAGAGCACGAAATCGCGCCGCGGCAGGTCGATGACCTCATCACCGCGATCAATGCCTACCACACTGACACCATAGATGCTATAGAAGTCGCATTCGCGAATGCGTTTCCCCACATAATCGCTTTTGGAGCTCAGCGTCATCTTTTCCAAAGAGAAGTTCTCCTGTAACACCTCAGGAAGCACGAAGGATTGGAGCGTTTGCCTATTGTTCATATTGTCAAGGAAACGCTTCTCAATACGCTCATACCATTTCATGACAGGGCTCAATGTACGAAGCAGGAGAAGATAAACCAATGAGATGACAATGGCTATAACGTTGACATCCATTAAGATAGAGAGCGACTTCCAAAACTCGGCATTCATCCCTTGACGGAAGATACGAAAAGCGAAAAACCAAGCTAAGAGGAAGCGGACCGCATCCAAAATCCACATCATGGTACGGTTAGCCTTATTCGTTCTGAACTTCGACTCGGTATCTTTATCCATGAGGCGCTTGAAACACAGTGCCCAGATGAAAGGCGACACGATCACCAAGGTGACGGTCACCACAATGATTCCTGAAAAAGGCTGTCTCACATTGGTCAGGACCGGATCAAGAAGCGAGAAGCAAAGCAACGTCAGAGCAAGAAGGATAGCTCCATAAAGCACTGTTGACTTCGTCTGGTTCAACACGAGAGTCTTCATCGTGATTTTGTCGCCACTCTTCACTTTCACATTCTTTTCTTTGTTGCCGAAGAAAGTAGTCCAGCTTTCGGGCACCTTTCGTTCAATCCATTGGAACAGCGGTTCACCACCCTTGATGAGGTATGGTGTGAAAAACGTAGTAATGATGGACACCGAAACAATGATGGGATAAAGGAATTCGTCGATGACCCCAAAACTCAAACCCACCGTGGCAATGATGAATGAGAACTCACCAATCTGACCAAAGCACATCCCAGCCCTGACAGCATTATGAAGGTTGTTGCCCGAAAGTAGCATACCCACTCCCGAGCTCATCGACTTAAACACAACCACAACAAAAGTGATGACCAGAATCTGCCACCAATACTGAACCAAAATGGCAGGATTGACCATCATACCAACCGAGACAAAAAACACGGCACCAAAAAGGTTCTTGATGGGCGAAGTGAGTTTGTGTATCATCTCCGCCTCCAGTGTCTCAGCCAGGATGGAACCCATGATGAAGGCACCCAAAGCAGAGGAGAATCCCGCCTTGTTAGCCAGCCACACCATAAAGAAGCACAAACCCACCGAGAAGACCGTCAGGGTCTCTTCCGACATGAACCTGCGGGCCCATTTCAAGATGGTTGGAATGATAAACACCCCTCCCACATACCACACCAGTAGGAAGAACACCAGCTTTAACACGCTATACATCAGCTCTTTGCCATCAAGTGCTGTACTCACTGCCAGAGTAGAGAGGATCACCATCATCAAGATAGCGGCCAAATCCTCCACCACGAGAACACCAATCACACTACTGGTGAACTTCTCTCCTTTCAGTTTCAAATCTTCAAAAGCCTTCGCAATGATGGTCGTTGATGACATGGAAAGCATGGCACCCAAGAAAATGCTGTCCATCTGCGACCACCCCATCACCTTGCCAAGGAAAAAGCCGATGATGCACATGGACACCAATTCCGTAAGGGCAGTGATGCCCACCGTACCAGCTTGTTTCTTCAGTTTCTTAAAGCTGAATTCCAAGCCGATGGCAAACAGCAAAAACACCATTCCTATCTCACTCCAGACCTCCACACTGTCATGGTCGTTGATCACTGGGAACCATGGGAAATAAGGTCCTATGAGCAGCCCAGCAATGATATAACCAAGCACCAAGGGCTGTTTCAACCATTTAAAAATTACTGTAGTGACACCAGCCGTAACCAGTATCAACGCAAGGTCAGAAAATAAAGCAGGAACGGATTCCATAGAAACAAAACAAAATTACCAATTATGATTAAAAATGAAATTAGGAGTGAGGAGTGAACTGATAAGTTCAAACCCTCCTCACTCCCCACTCTTAAAGAAAAGCTACTAACTCAATTAAAGCAAGTGGAAGGTCACTGTGAGGCCTGCCATCACGATAGAGACCATGCTCATCAGCTTGATGAGGATGTTCAGTGAAGGACCGGAGGTGTCTTTGAACGGGTCACCAACGGTATCGCCAACGACGGTAGCCTTGTGGTTATCGGAACCCTTGCCACCGAAGTTACCTTCTTCCACATATTTCTTGGCATTGTCCCAAGCACCGCCTGAGTTAGCCATAAACACGGCCAGTACGAAACCAGTGGCAAGACCACCGATCAACAGACCGAGCACACCAGGAACACCCAGGATCACACCTGTGAGGATCGGGACGAGGATGGCGAGGATGGAAGGCACCAGCATCTCATGCTGTGCACCCTTGGTGGAGATAGCGACACAACGCTCATAGTCAGGCTCAGCCTTGCCTTCAAGGATACCCTTGATAGTGCTGAATTGGCGACGGACTTCTTCAACCATCTTTTGAGCGGCACGGCCAACGGCGTTCATCGTCATACCGCAGAAGACGAATGCCATCATGGCACCGATGAAGATGCCGACGAGGACCACAGGGTTCATGAGGTTCACTTGATAGAACTCCATGAAGTCGATCAACGAAGCGCTTGCGGTATTGACCACCCTTTCACCGAGATCCAACGTAGCTTCACCGACACGCAGCAAGGCAATCTTAATCTCCTCAACGTAGGATGCCAACAAAGCGAGAGCCGTCAGAGCGGCAGAACCGATAGCGAATCCCTTACCCGTAGCGGCGGTGGTGTTGCCCAGGGCATCGAGAGCGTCGGTACGCCTACGAACTTCAGGATCGAGGCCGCTCATTTCAGCGTTACCACCAGCGTTGTCTGCGATGGGACCATAGGCGTCAGTAGCAAGGGTGATGCCCAAGGTTGAAAGCATACCCACAGCAGCAATACCGATGCCATAAAGACCTCTTGAGAGGTTGACCGCAGTGAACTCGATATGGAAGCCATTGGCGCAAAGGTAAGCGAGAATGATAGCCACGCCCACGGTGATGACCGGGATGGCGGTGGAGAGCATACCCAGACCCAGACCAGAGATAATCACCGTAGCTGGACCCGTCTTGGAACTTTCAGCCACCTTTTGGGTGGGTTTGTAACTTTGTGAAGTATAGTATTCGGTAGCCTTTCCGATGATTACGCCAGCCAACAAACCAACGACCACGGAGAGTGAAGTCTGCCACCACATGTTGGCGAATTCACCCGTCTCTTTTCCAAAGAGGAAATACATGATGCCAAAAGTAGCGGCAGCAATCAAGACAGCGGCGGTATTCGTTCCACGGCTCAGAGCACCAAGCAGCTGCTTCATGCCGGCATTCTCTTTGGTGCGGACCAAGAAGATACCTATTAATGAAAGAAGCACACCTGCTGCAGCAATCAGCATAGGAGCAAACACGGCTTTCAGCTGCATCTCGGCTCCACCGACGCTCTGTGTAGCTGCGGTAGCGAAAGCGGAAGCACCCAAGGCCATGGTAGCCAAGATGGAACCGGCGTAGGATTCATAGAGGTCGGCACCCATACCAGCGACGTCACCGACGTTGTCGCCGACGTTGTCAGCGATAGTAGCAGGGTTACGCGGGTCATCTTCAGGGATGTTGTACTCGGTCTTACCGACGAGGTCAGCACCAACGTCAGCGGCTTTGGTGTAGATACCGCCACCCACACGAGCGAACAAAGCCTGGGTGGAAGCACCCATGCCGAAGGTCAACATGGTGGTGGTGATGGTCACGAGGTCAGCTTCAGCACCCACCATCTCGAGGAGCTTAGTGCCTTTAAGCACCAAGAACCACACGGAGACGTCGAGCAAGGCCAAACCAACGACGACGAGACCCATGACAGCGCCTGAACGGAAGGCGACCTTAAGGCCGCTGTTCAAGGAACGGCGAGCTGCGTTAGCGGTACGGGCTGATGCGTAGGTGGCTGTCTTCATGCCGAAGAAGCCGGCAAGGCCTGAGAAGAAACCGCCCGTCAGGAAGGCGAACCACACGATTCCGTTCTGCAAGTGGAACAGGCTCATGACGAAAAACACGATCGCCAAAACGACGAAGACAATGATGACCACCTTGTATTGCTGTTTCAGGTAGGCCATAGCGCCTTTACGCACATGAGCGGCGATCTTCTTCATTAGATCCGTGCCTTCTTCTTCCTTCATCATCGACTTGTAGAAGAAGAATGCGAATGCCAGCGCCAAGATCGAGGCTGCCAACACCCAATAAACGACTGATAAACTCATAAACGTTTTTAATTTAATTATACATTAATAATTATTTAATTTCAACATTAAGATTTTTTTATCTCACGTTGAAGGGAACAAATTTAGGAACTATTCAACAAAAGAAAAACATTTTTTTAAAAAAAATGTCTAAACCAATTTTTTCTTGGAGATTTCAAGATTTGTATCTAATTTTGGCCTTTGAAGAGGGGAAGTTCTTCTCCTTTCTTATCTGTTTGAAAATGAATAAAATCGCATTAGAAATCAAAGGATTGCTTTACAGCGAGTCGCAAAGCGGGGCGTATGTATTGGTTCTAGGAGACAAGCACTCGACGCGACGCTTGCCCATTGTCATAGGCAACAACGAGGCTCAGTCCATCGCCCTCGGTTTGGAGGACAACCAACCTTCACGGCCTCTCACCCATGATTTATTCAAGAAGATGGCAGAGAACTTTGGCATCGAATTGTTGGAAGTGGTCATCACCCGTTTCCGTGAGGGTGTGTTTTACGCTGTCTTGGTTTGCAAACAAGGGGAAGAGCTCTCGATGATCGACTCACGTCCTTCCGATGCCATTGCCCTGGCGGTTCGCTTCGGCTGTCCGATGTCCGTCTATGAGAACGTCATGGAGGAGGCAGGCATCGAGATGGACGAGGTGAAAGACATGGAGGAAACGCAGGAGCCAACCCTAGAGCCGGAGGAGACAACCGAGGACGCACTCGACAGCCTCACCGTTGAACAGCTCCAGCAACTCCTTCAGATGGCCATCGACGAGGAGGACTACAAGAAAGCCGCTGAGCTTCGCGATTTAATTAATTCCAAATCCACCGAAGCCACCGAGCTTTAACTCCTCGGGATACATTCTTAATTCTAAATTCTAAATTCTAAATTCTCCAAAAATATGAAAGCTATCAAGTTTCGATTGATTGTGATGAACTTCCTGATCTTTGCCGTTTGGGGAGCTTATCTTTGTTCACTAGGCATTTATCTAGGTCGTATTGGCATGGGCGCCCACATCGGTAAGTTCTTTGCCATCCAAGGCATCGTCTCATTGTTTATGCCCACCCTCATCGGCATCATTGCCGACCGTTGGGTTCCTGCCCAGAAGATGCTGGGCATCTGTCACTTCTTGGCCGCCATCTTCATGGCGCTGGCGGGTTACATGGGTTACAAATACGGCAGCGAGGTCACCTTTGGCCAGATTTTCCCCTATTATGCTTTGAGTGTGGCCTTCTTCATGCCCACCATCGCATTAGGCAACTCAGTGTCATACAATGCGTTAACTCAAGCTGGCCTCGACACGGTAAAGGCATTCCCTCCCATCCGTGTGTTTGGCACCATTGGTTTCATCCTCTCAATGTGGATTGTCAACTTCACGGGATTCAAGGACAACTACATGCAGCTTTTTGTCTCAGCAGCGTGGGGAATCATTTTAGGTTTCTATGCCTTCACCTTACCCAACTGCCCTGTCAACAAGACAGCCAAAGGATCGTCGTTTGTGGACACTTTCGGTCTTCGTGCCTTCTCCTTGTTTAAGGATGGCAAGATGTGTGTATTCTTCATCTTCTCCTTCCTGTTAGGCATGTGCTTGCAGGTTACCAACGGCTTTGCCACTCCATTCCTCGATGCCTTCGGTGCCGATCCTCAATATGCCAATGCTTTTGCGGTGAAGAACAACGTGTTCCTTTCGTCCATCTCACAGGTGTCAGAGACCTTATGCATTCTGTTGATTCCCTTCTTCTTGAAGAAGTTCGGCATCAAGAAGGTGATGCTCATCGCCTTTGTAGCCTGGGCACTTCGTTTCTTCTTCCTTGGCGCTGGAAGTCCCACGGGCTTCGGCCTCGTGCTGTTGATCCTTTCCATGATCGTTTATGGTGTGGCTTTTGACTTCTTCAACATCAGCGGCTCGCTCTTCGTGGAGCAAAACACTGACGAGAGCATTCGTTCCAGTGCCCAAGGCGTGTTCATGATGATGACCAACGGTCTGGGAGCTACCATTGGATCATTCTGCGCCCAAGCGGTAGTGAACCACTTCGTGTTTAATCCAGCCGCAGCCGACTCCAGCTTCAACGTGATGACTGGTTGGTCCACCGCATGGTATGTATTTGCTGCCTTTGCCTTGGTGGTAGGCATTTTGTTCGCCTTCCTGTTTAAATACAAACACAACCCTCAAGAAGCTTGACATGAGTCAAGTTGGATTGCTTCGGCCGTTCCTCCCTCGCAATGACGTAAAACCATGAAACAATACCTGGACTTACTTCAGCATATTCTGGACCATGGCGTCCAGAAGGGTGACCGCACCGGAACCGGCACCATCAGCGTGTTTGGATACCAGATGCGTTTCGACCTTCAGGAAGGGTTTCCTTTGGTGACCACCAAAAAGGTACACCTGAAATCCATCATCTATGAGTTGCTGTGGCTACTGAAAGGCGACACCAACATCCAGTACTTGCATGACCATAAGGTGAGCATCTGGGATGAATGGGCCGACGCCAACGGAGACCTTGGTCCCGTGTATGGTGCACAATGGCGCAATTGGAACAACGAAGGCATCGACCAAATCAAGCAAGTGGTGGAGAGCATCAAAACAAATCCCAACAGCCGTCGGCATATTGTGACGGCATGGAACCCAAGCGTATTACCCGACGAGCATGAAAAGGACTTCGCAGCCAACGTAGCCGCTGGGAAAGCCGCTCTACCCCCCTGCCACGCCTTCTTCCAGTTCTATGTGGCAGAGGGCAGACTATCGTGCCAACTCTACCAACGCAGCGCCGACGTTTTTCTCGGGGTGCCTTTCAACATCGCCTCCTATGCGCTACTCACCATGATGATGGCCCAGGTATGCGACTTGCAGCCCGGTGAATTCGTCCACACTTTTGGCGATGTTCACATCTACAATAACCTCATCGAACAAGTAAAGACCCAACTCTCGAGAACACCTCGACCCTTACCCACCATGCAACTCAACCCCAAGGTGAAAAACATCTTCGACTTCGACTACGACGACTTCGTCTTAATGAATTACGACCCCTACCCACCCATCAAAGGTGAAGTTTCCGTGTAAAAACTGAACAACTGATAACTGAACAACTGAACAACTGATATGATTATCTCAATTATCGTGGCCATGGCAAAAAACCGCGCCATCGGCATCAACAACCAGCTGATTTGGCATAACAGCAACGACTTGAAACATTTCAAGAAGGTGACTTCAGGTCACTGCGTGATCATGGGTCATAACACCTGGCTTTCGCTTCCAGGGCAGAAGGCTTTGCCCAACCGTCGCAACATCATCATCTCCGACCGTCTGGATGAGGCTCCAGAGGGATACGAGCTTGCCACATCGATTCCCGAGGCATTAGCCTTGGTGCAAGACGAGGAAGAGGTGTTCATCATGGGCGGAGGCAGTATCTACGAGCAGTTCCTTCCCAAGGCCGACAGGCTCTATCTCACTCGTTTGGACAAGGAGTTCGAGGCCGATACTTATTTCCCATACATCAACTTCGAAAACTGGGAGCTCATCGACTTAGAGGTCATCGACGACGACCCGCAAGTGGACTATTCCTATCGTTTCGAAGTCTGGGAACGGAAATAACAAGACGACATGAATAAAAAAAAGCGGCAGGCTCAAAACCTGCCGCTTTTCGTATGCTATATCCAGGTAGATCTTATCTGACCACCGAGATCTTCTTGACACAGTCGCCATTGGCGGTGACGACCTTGACAAGGTACATGCCAGATTCCACATTGCTGAGGCTGATCACCATGTTGTCGCCTTCGCATGGGCTGCTGTAAACCAGCTGACCGACAGTGTTATAAACCATCACGCTTTGGAGTTGTTCTGCTTCAATTGTGAAGCTATCCTTAGCGGGATTCGGGAAGAGTTTGACGCTGTTAGCGAGTGACTCCTTCACACCCGTTGGTGACCAATAAACTCTGAGGTAGAACTGATTAGGATCACCAATCCAGTTGGCCGGTGCTGAATAGCATTCGGTGGAGTGGTAATAAGCAATGATCTTATAGTCATAGGTTCCTTCCTGGTTCAGGGTGTTATCATTATAGGAAGTCAAACTTGAACCGGCAGTCTTGATACGGACATATTCTCCACCTTCTGGTCTGCGGTAGATGTAGTAGCCAGAAAGGCCCTCATCAGCGACAGGTCTCTCCCATTTCAGCATGATCTTGTACTGAGGTCCATAGGTCTCATAGTCGAGGTTAGCGGCAGGACCGCAGCCTTCACTGGCATTGGCGCATGACTCGTTGGACTGTCCAGGGTTCTCACCGCCGTGGCTCAGGAAGACCACATAGTAGCAGTGGCCACCATCAGCGACGTTACGGTCAACAAAAGTGGTAGCGTTGGCAACCGTATGGCTCAACACACCGTCACGATAGACGTTATAGCCATAGCCGTCTTCATCGACGCCGTCCCAAGTGACGACGATATCGTTTGGATTCAGTTCATCGCGAGTGGCGACCAGGTTCGACGGGACACCCGTACCAGGATTACCACCGCAGCCGTTGTTAACTTCGAGGAAGACACCTTCTTCCAGGTCTGATGAAGAGCCGGAATAAGTATAAACCGAGGTATTGCTAGCATCTTTCACAATAATATTCATTGTGGAGACCTCATCAGCAGGAGCATGCCAAACGAATTGGACGCGACCAATAGGAAGTGCAGAAGTGACGGATGCGGGGCTTGAAGTGGTAGTAGTGAGGGTTCCGATTTCGGTACCAGCAGCATTATGCATGGAAATGTAGCCGCCACGCCATCCTTGAGGATGGTTAGAGGTCATCATGACCGTCCAATTGCAGGTAGGACCAAAGCCAACGGTGTTGGAATAGACCACCTTACCATGATTGCCATTGGTGACAGCATAGAGAGAATATTGGAAATAGTCAAAACGAGGCACGTTCTCATCAACGAAGGTCATAGCAGCACCTGGTGTTGGATTATCGATGACAGCAATGACTTCTTCATCGCGTCTAACAACGATATAGTCAATGCTCGAAAGGTTACCGTAGCTCAAGGTCTGTGAGGGGTTATTCCAAGTCAACGTTGCTCTCAGGGCATCATTCTCAGCGGGGGTAACCGTCAAACTGTTGGGAGCTTGAGCAGTAGTGTTATAGACTTCAGCGGGGACGAAGTTGAAGATGGCACCATCACCCACATGGAACTCCATGGTCTCAAAGGTGAACCAGTCGTCGCCACTGCCGCTCCAACCGAAGTTGAAGTGGTACATTTCGTTGACATCATAGCCATCGAGAACGAAAGCGTGTCCGTATTGGGCACCCTCTCCCGAGCCGGAGTACAGCATAGGCCAACCCATATCCAGAGACTCTTTCACCTTCTGAGCCCACACGGTGGCAGAGAACTGAGCTCTTCTTTGATAAGTAGCTTGATTGGCGTAATTGAAGTACACCGGGATGACTTGTGAAGCGATAAGGCTGTTGGAGCCTGAGCCATCATAATCCCAGTCCATGTCAACGGCGACAGCGCAATGGTACATCAGCGTAGCCACAGCGTCGATCTCCTCTTGTGGGGAGCTGGACGTGAGGCGATCTGGCATGTTATCCCAATCGTACGTAGTGGCGCCAAAGTTGGCCGAGCATGGGATGGCGGGGATGTTGACCGGATGTTGAGGGGTATAGGGATGTGCAGTAGAGGTATAGGAGTGTGAACCTTGTCCCTGAAGCGGGTGGTTCCAGTACTTCATCACCTGTGCCATAGCCGTAGCCACGCAACCTACATAGAAATGGCCTCCAGGACCGCCAGCATATTCCGGGCAGTAGTAGTTGTATGGGTAGTTCTGGTTCCAACGGGTCGTGACGAGAACATCCACCTTGCGGTCTCCGTTCTTTTGCATCAGACGGCCTTGGTTCATCACCAGTTCCCACTCAGCAGCAACATCAGCTGTGGGAGTACCCGAATGGTTGCTGCGACCTTCCTCGATAGAGCTAAGAAGATAATTCACCCCAGGATTCGTAGGATCAAAAGCATCCATGCGGTTGTAACCAATAATCGGACGATAAAAATCATCACCGGAGACGACCACATAGCCTTCATTTCCGATGTTGTAGATGTAATAACATGGAACTCCCCGTTCCGTGGTAGCAGTACGGACAAGCTTCATGTCGTCAATACTTTTACCCATCGTGTTTTGGACAAATTGCTGTCCAACCATCTTGGCTTTACTCTCATCCACTGGATTAGCATTCACCATGCCCACCAACAGAAGTGCCAATAGACTGAATAAGTACTTTTTCATAGTATTAAATGATTAATCAAATTAAACTTCACGTTTAAAGGGTACAAAGATAGAAAAAAAGATTGGATTTAGAGCAAAAAAACCTGAACTTTCTTCATTATGTTTTCTGTTCTTTTTTCTTAGCTGCTGGAAACAGGATGTTATTCAAGATGAGGCGATAGCCTGGTGAATTGGGGTACATGTCCAATTCCGTGGGCGGGTCGCCAACGATATGGCGATAATCCTCCGGGTCATGCCCGCCAAGAAAGGTCCAGAACCCATTTCCAAAATTGCCATGAATATAGCGATCCTCCTCAAAGGCAGCATTGTCGCCCAAAACAATAACACTGGGCTTAACATAGGCTTTCCTGAAGGCTGTGGTCTGCCCCATGAAGCCCTTGATCAAACGCTCATGACACTGGGTCAACATTGTCGGCACCGGATCCCACTTTGCAGAGAAATCAAACAGCAAGAAGAAGTCGTTGCTTTCCTTCACGCTACGGGCACGCTCCACAGGCACATCGATATTTGACACCTCATACTCCTGAGGATTGGTTGAGACAGAGAAATCGGTGAAAGCGAAGCAGTTATCATAATCAAGACGTTTCGGATCACCCGAACGAATGGGATCGCCATCAAACATATAGTCACAAATGTCCAAACCTTCGGCGGCTAAGGCAATATCGAAACTGTCGGGAGCGGAGCACATGGCAAACATATAGCCCCCACCCGCCACAAACTCACGAATCTTTTTGGCGACAGCGAGTTTCAGCTGCGATACTTTCGAGAAACCCCATCGAGCCGCCGTAGCTTCTTGCAGTTTCACGTCTTCCTGATACCATGGGTAGTTATGGTAGCGCGCCCAAAACTTACCATATTGCCCGGTGAAATCCTCATGATGAAGGTGAAGCCAGTCGTAGGATGGCAACATCCCCTGAAGCACCTCGTCGTCATATAGAACGTCGTAGGGAATCTCCGCATAGGTGAGCACCAAAGTCACCGCATCATCCCAAGGCAGGGAGTTCTTCGGTGCATACACCGCTACCCGAGGCACCTTCTGCAGCTTCATCTCATCCATGTTCACACCAGGATCGGCGATCTGGGCAAGGATGGCGTTGGCTTGTGCATCGGCAATCACTTGATACGACACATTGCGCATCTTGCATTCTTTCTCAAACATCTCGTGGTATGGAATCAAGTAACTCCCGCCCTTATAATTCAACAGCCAACTGATCTCAACTTCACGTTGCAGGATAAAATAGGCCACACCATAGGCCTTCAAATGATTCGTCTGTGTATTGTCCATCGGAATCAACAAATATGCGCCCTTGACCGGAAAAGCCAAGACACATAACAGAGCAACCAATAAAAACGAAATCTTTCTCATGTTTTCGAATCGAATTTGCAAAGGTACATTTTTTTCGAAAAATATACACACAAGCATTGTATTTTAAATAAATATTGTATTTTTGCTGATATAATTTCAACTATACAATAGCATTGGCAAAAAAGAAAATCAATAAAGGGCTAATCGTACTCACCAAAGGCGAACGCATCTCCGTGATCAGCATGTTGACGGTGATCATCCTCTTATTGGGATTCAGCGTGTTTCGACCGATGATTGATCTCCCAAAAAGAAATAAGATGGCCTTTCATAAGCTGGACTCGCTGCTTGCCATACAGGAAGCAACACGAAAAGCGATTCCCGAAAACAAGCATTATAACGAGGAACCCCCAAAAAAAGAAGATGTCCCCAAGGATGTTCACTCCTCAAGCAAGAAGACCAATTCAAAGAAAGAGGTCGAGGCAAAGATAGAAGATGCGACAAAGCCTTATTTTACTCAAAAACCTGCAAAGCCCTTGGCTCCCATTGACATCAATCTCGCCGACTCGACCGAATTGATAGCCCTACCCCAAATCGGCGAAGTGATGGCCAGCCGGATTCATCGTTACCGCAATCGATTAGGAGGATTCATAAACATGGAACAGCTTTTTGAAATCAAAGGCATGGACCAAGAACGCTATGAGACCATCAAGCCATATATCATATTGGAAGACAAGACTTTAACAAAAATCAACGTCAATCAAGATGAATTCAAGGCTTTGCTCCGTCACCCCTATCTGGAATACGAACAAGTCAAGGCTATCGTGAACCATCGAGAGCGCAAAGGATTGATTGGAAATTGGGAACAACTCAAAGAAATCACTGGGGAAGTCAATCCCTTATTAGAACACTACGTTACCTATTAAAATAGCCCGGTAACGAAGATGATGGCAATGGCGACTGGGGCCAAGAATTTGATAATGAAAAAGACGATGCCTTTGATAGACATCTTCAGTTTCCCTTCGTTCGTCACTTCGGCGAAGAATTCCGATTTGCCCATGATCCAGCCGACAAATAGCACGATGAAGAATGCGCCTATGGGGAGAAGGATATTGGACGAGACGAAATCGAGACAGTTGAAGAACGAATTGCCACCAATGCTGAAGGCTGAGCCATTCTTGAGACTTAAGGAGGCGAAAACGCCCACAATGGCGCTAGCAACCGCTGCGACTACGGTAGCCCAACGACGGTTGATGTGAAGTTCCTCCACCAGATAGGCGACGATAACCTCCAACAGCGAGATGGTTGAGGTCAAGGCAGCCACAGCCAAGAGGACAAAGAAGATGATGCAAAAGAAATAGCCTCCTGACATCTGGTTAAAGATCATAGGTAAAGTATTGAACACCAGCCCCATCCCTGCTGTTGGCTGCACTCCGAAAGAGAAAGCTGCAGGGAAAATCACCAAGCCTGCCAACACCGCTACCAAGGTGTCAGCCAGGACCACAGATACCGAAGAAGAAAGCAGATTATCCTCTTTTTTGATGTAGGATCCGTAAGTGATGAGCACGCCCATGCCCATACTGAGAGAGAAGAAGGCTTGCCCCAATGCACTGATTACCACGGAGCCGGTGATCTTAGAAAAATCGGGTTTGAACAAGAAAGAGAGGCCATCGGTACCTCCGGGCAGCGTGATGGAACGAATTGCTAACACTATGAGAATCAGAACTAAAAGAGGCATAAGGATTTTTGAGTATTTCTCAATTCCGTCAGCCACGCCCTTGAAAACAACGAATGCCGTTAGGAAGATGAAGACTACTTGCCAAAGTACATTCTTCCAGCCAAGGTTGTGGAAGTCGCTGAATTCCTGTTCGATAACGCTCAAATCCTTTCCGGAGAACTGGTCTCCCACTGCCTTCACGATATATTCGAGGGTCCAACCGGCCACGGTTGAATAGAACGCTAGGATGATGAGGCCGCAGATGACTCCCAGATAACCGATGATGGGCCATCCCGACTTGGGACGCAACATTCGGAAGGCACCCACGGGATTCTTCTGGGTCCGGCGTCCGATGACAAACTCGCTCAGCATCACTGGGACGCCTAAGCCCAAGACAATCAACAGATAAACGATGAGGAACGCACCGCCTCCGTTATTGCCAAGTTCACAGGGGAAACGGTAAATATTGCCCAAACCTACCGCAGAGCCTGCAGCGGCGGCAATAATACCCAACTTGGACCCAAAACCATCGCGCTTCATATTAATAAGGTGTAGGTGAGATATGCTTAACTACTATGCTTTGCACCGAAAGCAAGATCACCCGCATCGCCCAATCCAGGAACCACGTAAGCCCGAGCGGTGAGCTCGTCATCGACGGAGCCAACCCAAATGGTGACGGGTTGGCGCGACATACGGCGTTTCAAATGCTCAAGGCCGTCGGATGAAGCCACTGCAACGGCTATATGGATGTGTTTCGGCTCTTGATAATCGCCCAAAAGCCCTTCGATGGTCTTCACCAGCGATTCACCCGTGGCTAACAATGGGTCACAAACAATCAAGACACGACCATCCAAGTCCGGAGACGAGAAATACTCGACCCGAATCTCCGAGTCATCATCCTTGTCGTACTTGCGATACGCAGCGATGAAAGCGTTGTCGGCACGGTCAAACATGTTGAGCATCCCAGTATGGAAAGGAAGACCCGCCCTGAGGATCGTAGCCAAGACAGGCTGCTCAGCAAGCACCTTGACTTCCTTGACGCCAAGAGGAGTGACCACCTCTTTCGATTCATACTCAAGCGTTTTGCTAATCTCGTACGCCATAATCTCCCCGACACGCTCCAAATTACGACGAAAACGCAGACGATCTTGTTGAATCTCCACGTCACGAATCTCAGACAGGTAATGATTGAACAAACTGTCCTGAATCTCAAAGTTACGAATCTCAACCATAATGCTTTTAGTTTTCCACAAAGGTACAACAAAAAACAAATAATACGAATAAAAAACAGATTTTTTTCAAACAGACTATATCCACCTATACGTATAGGAAGGATAGTGTATCGTTTTCGAGCCAAAACCCTGATAATAACGGGCAAGATTAGGATCATCCGATCCTTCAAAATCCAAAATGAAAGGCTTACCTGAATATTCAGCAATCACATGATCAATTAAGCAGGTCATCGCTTGTTTAGATTTTCCAATCTCGCTGTTTCCGGAAAACAAAAAGGTAATTCTACCACGGCACTTCAAAAATAATGCACCACAGATAATTTCTTCAGAATCAATAGATTTAACACCATAAATAAAAGCGTTACTTAAAGATAATGCAGCACAAGAAAGAAGCTCCAGACGAGCATATTCAGCATCCCCCCAATGGCGAACCGAAGCCCCGCGGTCTTCCCGAAACAGTTTGATAACCGGACCCATATCGGACAACAAAATAACCTCCAAATCACTCTTCAAGGCTTTCTTTAAATTACGCTTTGTATTTTCGTGATAATTAGATGATAAGCATTGATAATCTTGATGTAAATCCAACAGATGATTCTGATGATAATCTATTCCCTTGTAGGCTTCAGGCAAAGGATTCTGTTCGTTGAGACGAATCTCCACCAACCGGAACTTTTTAGGGATGGCCTGGAGGAAGGCGACGGTGGTTTCTGGCTTGATCGCCTCCCTTGAGAACACCCCCAACTGTTGGACAAAAAACGGTTGGCAGAGATAAGGGATAAAATACTTTCTCTTTAAAGTCAATGGCATGATACTATGATAATTACCATCTCTCACCTCAACTAACGCTTCCCACCCAGGATGAACTATATCGAGGTACCACGACCAGGCATACACTTGTCCATTCGCTGCATGAGTGAGGCAGTCGTCCCAAAGAGTTTTGTCGATTTGGTCGTGTTTCAAATAGGTAATCATACGCCGTATTCCACAATTTTTCGGTAGAGTTCAGGCCATCCAACCCATCGTTTTTGGCCACCAAGCGTCTCATTATGAGTCAAGAAAGTGAAGGTTCCGTTAACTTTCCTTACTTCATCCATCACTTTAGTTATCATAGTATAAGAGTCTCTCACATTGACATTTAGGTAATCACGCAGGGTACCATCCATCACGGCAAAAGGATGGATTGTCAGGGAGGTGGTGATGTCATTTTCGAGATCATAGAACTTAAAGGGCACGGAGACGCCTGCACGGAACCCCAGTTGCGAAGCGTAACCCATAGTAAAGTCATCCTTTATATCAAGCTCTATAAGTTGCTGATAACTACGAGGCAAGCTCATTCGAAGAAAATGCTGTCGGCTCTTGGTCACCTCTCTATTGAGCACATGGGAGAGTCGTTCCACCTCTTCTTTCAGGCGGACAGGATCGAGATAGGAAGAGAACGAGGGATGAATACCCACGTCGGCATGGTCGCCAATATCCTTGATCAAGTTTTTGAAGGCATCCTTACGGATGGAGATGCTTTTGTCGTTGGTGTCATAGTCGCCACAATGAATGAAATAGATCGGCTTCAGGTGAAACTCTTTTTGAAGTTCAAACTGGAAAGCAAAGCTATCAAACGGGTCTTGTTCATGCTTGACGAGCACCCTATGGCGATGTTTTATTTCGTCGAAATCGCCGTCCAGCAGGTTTTTGAGGAAGGCTCCAGTGGTACGGAAGAATCCTTTATGCAGGTAAGCCCAGGCAGCATCGATATCATAAGTAGCTTGAAAACAGTACTTTCGCGATTTAGGCTTCGCTTCAATATGAAGACGGCGGGCCAACTCGATCATCCAAAGGTCAACGATGGGTTTGGAAAGGACGCCCATCTGGTAAAGGCATGACGAAGATGGCTGGAAGCGTCCGTATTCGTCACGGACTTGAGGCAGGTATTCTTCATATCTGGAGACCAGGAAGAACGATGCGGCAAACACGTCGAAAGGCATGAGGGATCGTTGGCTATAGACGGGGAAAATCCCTTTTACCTCCATGAAATCGAAGGGTTTGAGGTCCTGTTCGCAGATGTCGTGTTCAAAAAGCAGTCGGGCAGCCTTTTGGAAAGGTTCATCCCAAAGCGGATTCTCGCCATAGCTCATCTTCTCCCCTTCAAAATCGCGAAAACGGTTGATGTCCGTAGTAAACTCGTAACTCTCTTCCAGCATGTTACGGAACACGAAGTCGAAGGCGTAATGGAGACGGTTGGTGATCTTAGGAACGAGAACCAGCATAGCTTTTCAAAATAATGAGCAAACTTAAGGAAAAAAAACGGACAATTGGAAAGTCACTGCAAAAAAATGTCTATCTTTGTTGATTCATTTCATTGGGAAATCACATGGAGAATTTCATCGTATCAGCGAGAAAATACCGTCCGGCGACCTTTGACACGGTGGTCGGGCAGCAATCGATAACCACTACCTTAAAGAATGCCATCCGCAACAACACCTTGGCTCAGGCGTTTCTTTTCTGTGGTCCTCGAGGTGTCGGCAAGACGACTTGTGCCCGTATCATGGCCAAGACCATCAACTGCCTTCATCCCACGGAAAACATGGAAGCTTGCGACGAGTGCGAGTCGTGCCGCGCGTTCAACAACAACGCATCGTTCAACATTTACGAGCTTGACGCTGCCTCCAACAACTCGGTAGAGGACATCCGCAATCTGGTGGAGCAGGTACGCATCCCTCCCCAAATCGGACAATACAAGGTATATATCATCGATGAGGTCCATATGCTCAGCTCGGCGGCTTTCAACGCCTTCTTAAAGACCTTGGAAGAGCCTCCGGCGTATGCCAAGTTCATTTTGGCCACCACTGAGAAACACAAGATCATCCCAACTATCCTTTCCCGTTGCCAAATATTTGATTTTAAGCGTATTACAGTCGAAGACATCGAGAAACACTTGGCTCATGTAGCTTCTCTTGAAGGCATCCAAGCCGAACCCGAGGCTTTGAACATCATCGCTCAGAAGGCCGATGGCGCCTTGCGTGATGCCCTGTCGATTTTCGACCAGATGGTCAGCTTCTCAGGAAAAGAGATCACCTATAAGTCGGTCATCGAGAACCTCAACGTGCTCGACTATGACTATTATTTCAAGATCGTTGATGATATTTTGAGCAGCAACACCACAGACATCCTCTTGTTGCTCAACGACATTATCTCGAAAGGATTTGAGCCACAGCATTTTATTGCTGGATTGGGCAATCACCTGCGCAGCCTGTTGGTCAGCAAGGATCCCGCTACCACCTCGCTTCTCGAGGTCAGCGAACAGCTACGCCAACGCTACATCAGCCAAGCCCAACGTTGCCCTCTGCCCTTCTTGGTTCGTACCTTGGACATCAACAACCAATGTGATCTCGACTATAGGAGCAGCAGCAACAAGCGCTTGCACCTTGAGGTGAATCTGATGAAAATGTGCGCTTTAGTTCAAAACGCAGCGCCAAACCCTCAGATGGGCGGAGGTAATCCGCCCCAAACTACGGAGAAGAAAGTAGAAGTCAAAGAACCAAAGGTTGAAGTTCCGAAGAATACCGTTGAGATTCACAAACAACCCGTTGAAGTCCCCAAACAACCTGTTGAGGTTCCCCAAAAGGCAGACGTGATTCCAGAGAAGAAACCTGAGATTGTTCCTCAAGAGCCTGCTCCTCAAGTCACCGTACGGCAGCGGCCCCGTGGCACAAGCAGCACGCTCTCCATTACCCAATCGATGAATGAGGCCGCCAAGAAAGACGAGGAAGTGGAACCTACGTGGGATAGCTCGTTCACGCAAGAACAACTGGAGGCCTCATGGAATGAGTTCGTCAACAAATACAAGAAGATCTCGCCCAATTTCGCTGCGGGACTCGGCAAATACAAGCCTCAGCTAAAACCCCAGTTCGAGATTCACTTCAACGTTGATAACATGCTGTTTGAGAATGACATCGAAGGAATGACCGCCTTGAAAAGTCATCTGAAAAACACTTTGCACAATAACCTTTACACCCTAGTCCCTGAGTTGATGGAAAGGCCTGCTGAAATTGAAGCCTATACCGACAAGGAAAAATTCGAGAAGCTGGTTGAGGCTCATCCTGCTCTGAGGAAACTACAGAAAGACTTGAAATTGGAGGGAGAACTGTGAAATTGAGAATTTAGAATTTAGAATTTAGAGATACTAATTATTATAATACAATGAAACACAACAATTTAATTATCGCTATGATGGTAGCAGGAACTATGATTGCCGGATGCACCCCAAAAGAAAAAGTTGAGGTGAAAGAAACCAAGACGGTGGTTCCGGGTATTGATTTATCGAACATGGACACCACGGTCAACCCGGCCGAGGACTTTTTCCGTTATGCCAACAACAACTGGCTGAAAAACAACCCTATCCCCGAGGAATACACCTCTTTTGGTGCTTTCACAGAAATTGACCAACGCACTGAGAAGCTGATTCAAGGCATCATCGACGAAGTCTCCGCCGACACTACCGCCACTCAAGGCAGCGTGGGTCAGAAGATCCGCGACTTTTACAATGCTGGAATGGACACCGTCGCCATCAACGAGCGCGGTTATAGCGAGCTCCTTCCCTATTTCCAGTGGGTTGACGATTTGAAAGACAAGAATCAGTTGCCCGAGTTGCTGGGTAAGTTGCACGCCAACGGTTTCGGCGGATTCTTCAACGCCGGTCCCAGCATGGACCCCACCAACGCACAGATGATCATCATGCACCTATATCAAGGTGGCTTGAGTCTGCTTGACCGTGACGATTATTTCAAAGAAGAGTCGAAAGAAATGCGTGAAAAGTACGTGGAGCATGTGGCTAACATGTTCAAACTCGTTGGCATCGACGAGAAAGCTGCCACAGCTAAGGCCAAGGCCATCCTCGACCTCGAGACCAAACTTGCCAAGAACTCGATGACCCGCGTTGAAAGCCGCGAACCCGAACGTACCACCAACAAACGCACGATGGCCCAACTCCAGAAATCGACGCCCAACTTCGACTGGAAGACCTATTTCACCAACGCTGGCGCCCCTGATTTCGAGAGCCTTAACGTGGGAATGCCTGACTTCATCGCTGCCCTCAACGGCATCATCCGCAAAACTGACCTGCAAGTTATCAAGGATTACCTGAAGTGGAAGATCATCCATGGCAGTGCCTCGATGCTGAGCGACGACTTCGTGGAAGAAAGCTTCAACTTTTACAGCAAATACCTCTATGGCCAAGAGGTTCAACAACCTCGTTGGCGCCGCGTGCTTAACGCCACCGACGAATGTCTGGGCGAAGCCATCGGACAGCTCTATGTAGAAAAGTTCTTCCCTGCTGAGGCCAAAGAACGCATGGAGAAACTCATCGAAAACCTCCGCGTCGCCTTGGGTGAACGCATCAAGAACCTCGAATGGATGAGCGATGAGACGAAGGCTAAGGCCCTTCACAAACTCGACTGCTTCAGCGTGAAGGTGGGTTACCCCAACAAATGGAGAGACTACAGCAAGTTTGAAGTCACCCCAGAATCCTACTTCAAGAACTTCCACAACGCTATCAACTTCGAAAACGAATACAAGATGGCCAAGGTTGGCAAACCTGTTGACAAGGAAGAGTGGTTCATGACGCCTCAAACTGTCAACGCCTATTATAGCCCTGAAATGAACGAGATCGTGTTCCCCGCTGCCATCCTTCAGCCTCCTTTCTTCAACATGGACGCTGACGACGCCGTCAACTACGGTGGCATCGGTGTGGTGATTGGCCACGAGATGACTCACGGCTTCGATGACCAAGGTTGCAAGTACGACGAGAAGGGCAACCTCAACAACTGGTGGACCGAAGAAGACTCCGAAAAGTTCACTGAGCGCACCCAGCAACTTGCCAAACTCTTCAGTGAGTTCGACGTGAGAGGCTATAAGATCAACGGCCAACTCACTCTGGGCGAGAACATCGCCGACCTGGGCGGCCTCAACGTGGCTTGGGATGCCTACCAGATGACCGACGAAGCCAAAGCCAACAAGAGTATCGACGGCTTCACCCCCGCCCAACGCTTCTTCATCAGCTACGGCACCATCTGGCGCAACAACTCGCGCGACAAGTTCCTCGAACGCCAAGTGGTCACCGACGTTCACTCACCCGCTGAAGCCCGTGTCAACCGTGCCCTCGGCTCCATGTCCCACTTCTACGAGGCATTCGACATCCAACCCAACAACAAGATGTATCTCGCTCCTGAAGAACGTGCTAACATTTGGTAATCGATAATGGGATTTAAAAAAACCATAGGAAAATGGGGGCTTCGCTTGGGCGGCTGGAAAACCGTCAACGAGGCCCCCTCCGATTTGGGCAACGCCGTGTGCATCGTGGCACCCCACACCTCCATCGCGGACTTCCTCGTTGGACTTTGTTACTATTGGTACTACGACATGAAGTTCAAGGTGATGATCAAGAAGGAGTTCTTCAAACCCGTACTCGGTTGGCTCCTGAAAAAAGTCGGAGGAATCCCCGTGGACCGCGGCAAACAGAACCACCTGGTGGAACAGATGATCGACATGTTCAGCCAAAACAAGGACACCCACCTTATCATCTGCCCTGAAGGCACACGCAAGATGACAAAACACTGGAAAAAAGGGTTTTACGTCATTGCACAAGGCGCCAATGTACCCGTTATCTTGGGCTTTATCGACTACAAGAAGAAATACTGCGGCATTGAACGCATCTTTTATCCTACCGGCGACTACGAGAAAGACTTAGCCGAGATTTGGGATTATTACAAAGACGTGAAAGCCAAGCACCCTGAAGGCTTCAATCTTGACGAGCAATATAGATCGTGAACATCCCCGGCTCGAAGTGCCAGCCTTTCTGAGTGCTGTAGAACGATAAATCACGGCCCGTCAGATAGAACTTGACTTGAGTGGATTCGCCAGCCTTCAGATGAATCCGCTGGAACCGTTTCAGCAACCAGGAAGCATACACGATGGAGGCCTCTTCGTCGTGGACAAACAATTGCACCACCTCGTCACCCTCCATAGGCCCCTTGTTGGTCACCGTGGTTGAGACCTCAATGATGGTATCGTGTTTTTGGACGTATTCGGCACGAGTATCCGTGTAGGTGAACTCCGAATAGCTCAAGCCGTAGCCAAATGGATACAGGGGCTTAGCCGACTCTTCCACATAGTCACCTGTTTTAGGCTGTGAATAATAGACAGGAAGCTGTCCCACGGAACGTGGTATGGAGATAGGCAAGCGGCCCGAAGGGTTATAGTCACCCCATAGGATGTCGGCCAGTGCCGATCCGCCTTCCATGCCTGGATACCACATCGTAAGCAAGGCATCTGAATGTTCAGAAGCAAGGTTCATGTCGAGCGGGCGTCCCTGGATATATATTGTCACCACAGGCTTGCCAAGGGCATAGATACGTTGCATGAGTTCTTCCTGACGCCCCAGGAGCCGCAGACTGGAGCGGTCATACCCCTCACCGCAATCCATGTCGGAGTAGGATTTGTCAACGATGGCAGCCCCGGTGTCCTCGTAACTGGTCTTGAAATCACGGGCAGAGGAGCCACCCACCACAAGAACCACGGCATCGGCAGCGCGAGCCATCCTCACCGCCTCATCGAGATCAGCCACATTCTCATCACGAACCGCACACCCTCTCGCATAGACGACTTCTGCCCTACCTTTCGCCTGAATGCCTTCCAGCATCGTGACGATACGATCGGGATCCTGAGGCGCCGTGTAATCGCCCAACTGGTTATAAATGTTATCGGCATTGGGCCCAATAACGGCTACCTTTTTAATATTCTCTCCAAAAGGTAAGATGCCGTTGTTTTTCAGCAATACCGTCGATTCCAGAGCCACTTGTTTGGCAACCTCGGCATGTTCATGTGTACCCACCTGTGAATCAGCAAGATCCTCGTCAACATAAGGATTATCGAAAAGTCCCAAGTCGTATTTGAGTTGCAGGACGCGTCGCACGGCGTGGTCAATTTCCATTTCGGTAATTAGCCGTCGTTGCAGTGCTTCTTTCAGGAATCCTCCATAATTATAGCCTCCAAGATCGATATCGACGCCGGCTTTAAGTGCCATAGCCGCGGCTTCAGCTGGGTCAGCGGCCACATGTTGAGTGGCATAGAGGGCGTTGACAGCATTGAGATCAGAGAAGACAACCCCATTGAAGCTCCACGTTTGACGAAGAATCTCGTTGATCAGCCAGGTGTTGCCGGAGCAAGGTTCGCCGTCGATGGTGTTGTAGGCCGTCATCACCGATCGGGCGCCATGACGCACAACATTCTCAAAAGCAGGCAGATAGTCATTCATCAGTTGGTTTCGCCCCACTTCGGCATTTGCTGCGTTATGTCCGCCTTGCGGGATGCCATAAGCGGCAAGATGTTTCAAGGTCGCTGCGACATGTTTTTGCATACCGTTGACGATGGAGGCGCCAAGCGTCCCCGTGAGGTACGGGTCTTCGCCCAGAGTCTCCTCCACCCGTGACCAACGCGGGTCGCGGGCGATGTCGAGCACAGGTCCATAACCCACTTGTGCCCCTTGCAAGCGCAGTTCCTCACCCATCACCTCACCCATCTTTTCGAGCAGTTCGGGATCCCAGGTGCTTGCCTGGCCGATGCCTGTGGGAAACACGGTGGTCCCAATCGCCATGTGTCCATGGGGCGTCTCCTCGCAGAAGAGCATCGGGATGCCCATCCGCGTGTTTTCCACGGCATGACGTTGCATGGTGTTGAGGAGATGAGCAGATTCGCGGGGATGAAGGCCGGTCTCAACCGTCTTTTTCGACCACGGGTCGGCACGAAGCACTGCCCAGCATGAACCCAGCGGCATCGTGTCCATCGCACGGATGAACTCATCGGAGAGCCAAAGCGAGTCGCCTTCCTTACCATACATGGTGAAGCCGATGGGACAGGTCAGCTGGCCGATCTTCTCTTCGAGGGTCATCTGTGAGAGGAGTTGATCAACGGGAGTCTGTCGCTTACAAGAAAAGAAAGAAAACGACAAGAACACGGTTAATAAAGCAACAGCGAAACAGATACTGTTCTGGTTGGATTTTCTCCTTTCAGTCGAAGAGCCTTCGGGCTGCTTAGACGCTTCGCTTCTCGCAATGATGCGAGGTGTGACAAGTAGATTAAAAAACATTATCAATAAAGAATTAAATCAAACTAAATGCCCGATAAGGTCTTCACGGTCACCAGGAAGCATATCGATGACGGGTATTTCCACCATGGTATAACAACCAGGTTGAAGTCTCATGCTGGCGCGGGCCACGTTGACCAAGACTTGGCCAGTGAGGGCGGGGTTGTTGATCGACATGTTGAATTCCATGCGTTGGTTTTGCGTCTTGCCGGAGACTCCTTTGCGCACCAAGTTCACGCCGTGACCCATGTCGCGCACTTCATCAACGCTATCCACCTGGAACACATGCGTTTCATCGTTGGCAAAGTACGGGTCTGCCTTGATGTCGCTCGTCACCTGTTTCAAGGTATAGCCGTCCTCGAGCTCGACATATACCATGCGACGATGGATACCTTCACCCAAGGGGATGGTCACCGACAACGCATTCTTCACGCCTTTCTTTGAACGGACGCACACGCTGTGACCCATCGACATGCCAGGCCCGAAGTTGGTGTATGACAAGCCCTTAGGTGCAAGACTCTGCATCAAGGTACGCACGATGGAATCCGAGCCCGGGTCCCATCCCGCAGCGATGACGCTAACGGTGTTCGTTTCTTTGTTGATCGGCATAAGCTCTCGGCGATAGTCCACGATAGAGGTATGGATGTCGAACGAATCCACCGTGTTGATGCCCAAAGGAAGGATCATCTTGGCATATTCCGGGCACGAGCGTGTCGGGCAAGCCAGAATGGCCACATCCACCTCACGAAGTTTACGAATATCGTCAACCACCTCGTAAGTGGCCAACTCGCTGGGTTTAAAGGCAGGGCCATTGCGTCTGACAATGCCAGCCACTTCAAAGTCAGGGTCCATCTCTAATGCTTCCAAAGCAAAACGCCCCACATTGCCGTATCCAACTACGGCTGCTCTTATTCTTTTCATTTTAAATAAATTTAGAGAGCAAAAGTAAAAAAATTAATCATCATTTGTTATATTTGCAGACTTTTTACACCTAAATAATATAGTCTCATCAAATTCATTAAAATAAAATGAAAAAACTATTTTTAATTATCTCATTATCAATTGTTTGCGCAATACTACACGCACAAACTATTGAAAAAAGCTATTCTTTTGGAAATCCCACGTTCAGCCAACTCAGAGGCCACGAACAGATTCAGTTTGAAGGCTGCATGCAGTCAGCTCTCATCGGGCAGCCCAGCCTGCCTTGGCAGAGTGTCAGTTTGATGTTGCCCGAGGGACAGGAGGCCGAGTCGATTGAGGTGATCCTCTCCGACTTCGTAACGCTGGAAGGCGAGCACCAGCTCTTCCCCTACCAACCCTCAAGGACGACGGACGATGTCACACCCAAAGCTTTGGTGAAAGACGAAACCGTCTATGCCTCCAAGAGTGTTTATCCGTTGGAGAACCATGGCATTGTCACCACGCAGTACAAAAACGGCTATGGCTTTGCTTTCTCATCCTTCACTCCAGTACAGTATGTTCCTGCTACGGGTAAGGTGATGTACGCCAAGAAGGCCTTGGTACGCGTGAACCTCACTGCTGCCAAAGCTGATCACAGCTCGATGCGTTGGGCCACCCCTGAGATCAAAAACAGTGTAAGACGCCTGGCTCAGAATCCTGAGATGATGGAGAGCTACCTGACTCGCGGCAGAGAAGTCACCGCCTACGACATGTTGATCATCACGGGTGAAGAGTATGTTGACGCTTACAGCGAATATTGCGACTATTATAACTCCATCGGGTTGCGCAACCGTATCGCTACCGTAGCCGACATCTACAACACGATCCCTGGTGCCGACAACCAGACACGAATCCGCAACTACATCATCCAAGAATATCAAAACAACGGTATCATGATGGTGGTCCTTGGCGGCGATGTCGATCTCGTCCCCTACCGTGGACTCTACTGCTATGTTACCTCTGGTGGTGGCGACAAGGAAGAATACGGCATTCCTGCCGACCTTTACTATGCCGGTCTTGACGGTACTTGGAACGAAAATAACAACAACAAATGGGGAGAACCTGGAGAGGACGACTTGCTTCCCGAAGTCGGCATCAGCCGTATGTCGTTCAAGAACGCCAATGAGTTACAGAACATCATCCACAAGTCGTTGAGTTACCAGCAGCATCCCGTCATGGGCGAGTTCCGCAAAATCGTGCTTGCCGGTGAACATCTTTACGACAGCCCCAACTCCAACGGTTCCGACTATTTGGAGCTGCTCATCGGCACCCGCGACGACAATGGTTACACCACCACGGGTTATCCTGAGGACTACAACTTCATTCGTCTGTATGAGGAAGAAGGCAACTGGAGTGGCACTTTGCTGAGAAATGCCATTAACCAAGGTGTGGGCTACGTGCATCACGACGGCCATGCCAACACCAGCTATGTAGCTGGATGGTACACCATCAGCAACAGTGATTTCTCAGGTGCTGACGGTGTCACGCACAACTACACCATCTTCCACACTCAAGGTTGCGACTGTGGTGCTTTTGACCAGAACTCGATCCTCGAAAAGATGACCACCATCCAGAACTTCGCTCCTGCCGTCATCGGCAACTCGCGTTATGGCTGGTTCAACGAGGGACAGACCGAAGGCCCTGGAGCCCACCTGGAGCGTGAGATGACCGATGCACAATTCTTTGACCGCATCGGTTGGCTCGGCTGTGCTCTTTCGGAGAGCAAGTGCGCCACCGCCCCTTGGGTGACGGCTCCTGGTCAATGGGAAGAAGGTGCCTTGCGCTGGAACTTCTACGACATCCACGTCCTGGGCGACGGTGCCATGAGTGTCTGGCTCGACGAGCCTTATACTGCCACGGTGGCCTGCGCCAACCAAGTAGTCGTTGGAACTCAATCTTTTGAAGTCACTGTGAGCGATCCCGCTGGCAATGGCCTGAAAAACTTCCGTTGCCTGGTTTATTTCGAAAACCAAGTCATTGCCATGGGAACCACCGACGAGAACGGCATCGCAGAGATCGTTTTTGAAGGTGGCCTGCAACAGGTGGGTGAGTTGAAGATGAAAGTCATCGGTGTGAACTCCTACCCTCAACAGATCGACATCATGGCTGTGCCGAGCAATGCTCCTTACGTTGTCTATGATTCATACACCCTTAGCAATAACGCCACGCAAATCGATTTCAATGGCAGCTATGCTTTCAACATGGTGATAAAGAACATCGGAAACGTCGATGCCAACAATGTGACCGCAACCATCAGCTGTGATAGCGAACACATCACTTTCGCCGAAACAGAGGTGGTGCTTGGCAACCTCAACGGCAGCCAAAGCATCAGCCTCGAAAACGCCTTCCCATTCACCGTGAGCGACGAGGTGCCCAACAACACGCCAGTTCGCTTCAATATCACTTGTACCGATGGCAACGAAGTTTGGGAAAGCCATTTCAACACTCACATCTACGCTCCTGAGTTTGTGTTTGTGTCCTCCCTGGTAGAGTCCAATGGCCGTTCTGCCGTCAACCCAGGCGATAGTGGCATCCTGCACCTCACATTTAAAAATGATGGCGGATGCACGGCACCCACAGTCCATGCCGAGGTGTTCAACTCTCACGAGGTGATTGTCGCAAACACCACCCAATGGAATCTTGAGGCCATCCCTGCCGGCGAGAGCTTCACCATTGACATGCCTTTTGAACTGAGCAGCGATGCTGAATTCGGAGTGCTGTATGAGTTACCTTATGCCGTCTATCATGGCAATTACATCCTTCAAGGAACCTACCATCTTTCTGTTGGCCAAACTACTGAAGGTTTCGAGAGCGGCAACTTCAACACCTACAACTGGAATCACGGCAGCGTGGTAACCGCTTGGGAAGTGGTGACTGAGAGTCCCTACGAAGGCCAATATTGCGCCCGATCCGCACAAATCGACGACTATGAATCGTCGGTCCTGTCCATCACCCTGGATGTGAACGTGGAAAGCGAAATCAGCTTCTATTATAAGGTATCCTCAGAAACCACTTACGACAAGCTTGTTTTCTCCATCGACAGCAATCAAACAGGCACTTGGTCTGGCGAAGTGCCATGGACTCTAGCCTCGTTCCCGTTAACCGTAGGCACGCACGTTCTTCAATGGAGTTATAGCAAAGACGTCTCCTGGGCATCGGGCAGCGACTGTGCCTGGATTGACAACATCACGTTCCCGCCCGTACAAGTCATCACCAAGATCGAGGAACGCATCGTCACTCCCACCCTCTATCCCAACCCCAACCATGGCTCGTTCAACCTCAACTTGCCTGAAGAGTCCTGCGATATTGCAGTGTTCAATGCTTTGGGACAGCTGATGTACCGCCAGGAAAATGCTCAAGGACTGACGACCATCAACCTGCAAGGACTCAGCAACGGAATGTACTTCTTGCAGGTGAAGTCGGGCAACACCACCAGCATGGTGAAGTTCGTGAAAGAGTGATTTTTTAACAATGTTTTGGAGGATTTGACGTTATTGATTATATTTGCACTATGAATCAAGACACAATCCTCCAAAGCATTGACACCATCGTCAACCAAGGCGCAGTTCAAGAAGCCGTCAATCAAGCAAATAATGTCGGCGTCTCGAATACAACGGGACTTACTATAGCCATTCTTGGCTTGCTCATCTTTGCCGCCCACTTATTTACGGAAATTTTCAGCAGGAAACGCATCCCCGATGTTTTGCTGTTGATGATTATTGGTTTAGTCATCGGCCCGGTATTTCATTGGGTCAGCCCTACACAACTCGGCTCCGTAGGGAACATCTTCACCACGGTCACTTTAGTCATCCTGCTTTTCGAGAGCGGCACGCAGCTCAACTTCAACACATTGATGAATTCCATCCGAGGAACGATGAGCCTGACCACCATCAACTTTTTCTTGACCATGGCTGTCGTGGCCATTGTTGGGATTCTCGTTGTACGGTTGGATGTGGCTACCAGCCTGATGTTGGGTGCTATTTTGGGAGGCACCTCATCGGCAGTGGTCATCCCTATGGTAAGTCAGTTGAAGATCAGCTCCAAGAGCAGCACTATCCTCATTTTGGAATCCGCTTTCAGCGATGTACTGTGCATCGTCTTCGCTTTAGCCTTGATGGAAGTGGTGTTATCGGGATCGATGAACTTTGGTGCTGTCTTGGGCAGCATCCTCTCCTCGTTCATCTTGGCCAGTATCATCGGCCTGTTGTCAGCGGTGTTTTGGTCCTACATCCTCGATAAGGTACGCCACGTCAAGAATTCCATCCTGACCACCCCCGCTTTTGTGTTCATCGTTTATGGCATCAATGAGTGGTTAGGGTTCAGCGGTGCCATCGCCTCGTTGGCTTTCGGCATCGGCATGGCCAACATCGACAGGATTTACGACGGGTTTTTCAAGCGGATGCTTAAGACCGAGCCCTCCAAGTTGAACGACACTGAGAAGCAGTTGTTCAGTGAGATCGTTTTCTTGCTGAAGACCTTCTTCTTCATCTATATCGGCATCTCCATCCAGCTCGACCATTTCTGGCCAATCATCATCGGGTTGATCATTACGATTGTGCTCTTTGCCCTTCGTATCCCCGTAGTGAAGTTGTCGGTTCGCAAGAAAGACAACGACCTGACCATCGATGACAAGGCATTCATGTCGGGACTAGTTCCCAAGGGACTAGCCGCGGCAGTGTTGGCCACCTTGCCTGCACAAGCCGGTGTGGAGGGAGGTGAAATCATACAGAATATCGTGTTTGCCGTCATCCTTTTCAGCATCATCTTCACCTCTATCATGGTGCCCATCCTAGAAAAAGACAACATGGTCAGCCGTTTCTATAAGCGCTGTTTCACCGAGAAGCACGAACCTACGCTCAACGATATCCTTGACAATTGAATTAAGGTATGGACACCACGAACCAAATTGAAAGCATCAACCAGACCATCTCCACGGGGCTGTCGTCGAGCAAAATAGGCTTGATCATCGCCATCATCGGCTTGTTGATCTTCGCCGCCCATCTGTTCAGCTCGATCTTCAGTAAGCGGAGAATCCCCGACGTGCTGTTTTTGATCATCATCGGATTGGTTCTTGGTCCCATCACCCACATCGTCAATTCAGAGCGACTCACCTTGTTGGGAAGCATCCTCTCAGCAGTTACTTTGGTGTTGATTCTTTTTGAGAGCGGTATCCAGTTGAGTTTCAAGAATTTAAAGGATTCATTCTTCCCTTCCCTGAAGCTCACGGCGTTGAACTTCATCATCTCCGCACTTGCGGTATGGTTGATCGGCTGGTTGGTTTTGATGATCGACCCAGTGATCAGTTTGATGTTGGGATGCGTGTTGGGCGGCACAGCCTCTGCGGTAGTCATCCCCACGGTCCGACAGCTAAGGATGTCGCAGAAAAGTGCCACCATCCTCATCTTGGAAGCCGCCATCGGCAACGTGTTCAGCATCGTGTTGGCCTTGGCTCTGCTCGAGGCCATCAAGTCGCAACACGTGGAGTTTGGCATGATTTTCGGCAACATCTTCTCCTCGTTCATCTTGGCTACCGTTATCGGCCTCATGGGTTCCATTTTCTGGGCGTTGATTCTCGACAAGGTGCGCAATATCAAATACTCCGTTCTCACCACTCCTGCTTTTGTTTTTATCATCTATGGCATCAATGAATGGATGGGTTACAGCGGTGCCATCGCGGCTTTGGCCTTTGGCATTGGCATGGCCAATATCGATGGAATCTACGACAGCCTGCTTCGCAAGATCATCAAGAAACGTCCAGCCAACCTCAACGACACAGAAAGGGCCCTATTCAGTGAGTTGGTGTTGTTGCTCAAGACCTTCTTTTTCATCTATGTGGGTATGTCGATCCAGCTTTATGTGTGGCAACCCATCGTTATTGGGCTCGGTGTCACCATCCTATTGTTCATCCTCCGCATCCCGGTGGTGCGTTTCGCCATTTCCAGGAAGGACTCCATCCCCGACAAGGAGTTGATGTATATGTCGGCCATCACCCCAAAAGGGTTGACCGCAGCAGTTTTGGCCACCCAAGCCATGGCTTACATCCCTGACACCTCAGTAGGCATCTTCATCCGCAATGTGGTGTTCTCCGTGATTTTGTTCAGCATCGTCATCAACTCCATCCTAATCCCATTGATTTCGCGTGAGAAGGTGTTGTACCGCATTTATCGACGGGTATTGTTGTTAAACGAACGGGTAAAAGACGCAGTATCGCAAACCAAGTTGGAGCAGGATGAACGTCGCAGAAAACGTTCGCGGACAAGGGAGCTAGCCGATGAGATGTTCTATCCCGAGGTCATATCAGACATCATCAGCAGCGAGGACAACCCCGGAGCCTTGAACACTAAAGTCGAGTCGAGCAACACCGATGTTGCTGATTAAAAAGAGTTTATTATCTTTGAAGCGTCAAACCTAAAAATAACAGGCACTATGAGTTGGAAAAGTCTATTATCGTCCCTGGCCAACAACATCAAAAACGATGTCAAAAGGGAAATCACCAAGAATTTGTCGGGACAGCCGGCACAATCGACGCCCAGTTCTCAGCCGACGCCTTCTTCCCGACCGACGCCAGAACCTCAAACGAGGGTGTTTGAGCGTGAGCGGAGCGACGGGGAATGGGTCGCATACTTCCGTGAGATCCTTCAGAGCGAGTTCCCGCAATACTCTTTTAGGGAGAATGTCGCCGTGGTAGAGCTCGTTGGTGACGCCAACGACGAATTCAAGCTGTATAAGTCACGTCCGCAACAGGCTTACAAAGCGGAATGGGGAAAACCCTACAGCTTCGTCCTCTATCAAGATGGACTCGCCAAGGGCGTAGTGATGTTGGGCAAAGGCCACAGCCACGACTCGAACGTGAAGTACCTCGTAGCCCGCATGTACGCCAAGAAATGCGGTCTTCCTTACATCAACTTCTACACCCAGATGCCCAATGAGCGTGACTACGTCATCGGACGCATCAGGAAGTTTTTGAATTAAAAGAAACAGAAAAAGGGGATGCGGCTCAGCCGCGCCTGCGACGGAGGCAGCACGGGACGACAGACATGGTCTTGCAGGCGACCGCCCATGTACCCTCTTGTGATCCGCAATTTTGCGGATTCAAAATCATTCCCCTTTTTCTTTTTTGCCATGGACAGCATCATCACAACACTCGGCAGCGAAGCGGCTTGGGAAGAGTTTTTGGCCTACCGGCTGCGTAAAGGTCGCCTCTCGTGGCATGATTTCGACGAGGCTGACGATTTCGTTGAAAACAAAGGCTATCTGGCACTGGCTCAACAGCTAGACCAAGGACAATCCTTGGGCATCCCCAACAAGTCTATCATCAACAAGATGGGCACAGGCAAGAAACGTGTTGTTTACAGCTTTGGCCATAACGAGATGCTGATGCTCAAGCTCCTCGCCTATTTGCTCTATCGATACGACGACTGCTTTGCCTCCAACTGCTACGCTTTCCGCCGAGGCCGCGACGCACATGACGGCATAAAGAGTCTCAACCGCGGTCTCAAAGGCCATCCGATGTGGGCCTACAAGGTCGATATCCACGACTATTTCAACTCCATCCCCATCGACCTTCTGATCCCTATGTTGGAGGAGATTCTCGTTGATGACCCTCAGCTCTGTCAGTTTTTCCAGACGATGTTGACCAACAACAAGGTCCTTTACAACGGACAAGTCACTGAAGAGCGTCATGGCGTGATGGCAGGAATCCCCACTGCCCCATTCCTCGCCAACGTCTATTTAAATAAGGTGGATCATCACTTCTTGGAGGCTGGTGTGCTTTACGCCCGCTATTCCGACGACATCATCCTATTTGCGCCCGATGAAGCCACACTAAACCAGCACAAAGCCGTACTGCTTGGCTTTCTCAATGAGTTGCGGCTAGAAGTAAACCCCGACAAAGAACACATCTTCTCCCCTGACCAAGCCTACGAGTTTTTAGGTTTCAGCTGTCACGGCAACGACATCGACATCGTCCATTCCACCCTTGAGAAGATGAAAGGCAAGATACGGCGAAAAGCCCGCTCGCTGAAACGTTGGAGCGAGCGTAACGACATCGATCCTCAACGGTCCATGAAAGCCCTAATACGCTATTTCAACCGAAAGTTTTTCGAAAGTAACGATCCAGAGACCCTTACTTGGACCCGATGGTTCTTTCCGATGATCACCCAGACGGATGGCTTGATGGAAATCGACCATTACCTTCAACAGAACATCCGATATCTAAGCACCGGGCGACATTGCAAAGCCAACTTCCAAGTCAGCTACGAACAACTTAAACAACTGGGTTACAAGACTTTGGTCAACGAGTTTCATCACTTTAAAGAAGCAAGATCTATTTAGAATTATTCTAAATATTAATTTTTGTGTAAATTTTACACATTTTTACTTGCAGTGAATCAAAAAAGCTGTAATTTTGCGTAAAATTTACACGATATGAAAAAAGGGAATTATTGTTACAAGTATCCACATCCAGCGGTGACGACCGACTGTGTGGTGTTTGGTTTTGACGGTCATCGACTCAACATCCTATTGATTGAACGCGGCGCTGAGCCTTATAAAGGAAGGTGGGCGTTCCCCGGAGGTTTTATGAAGATCGATGAAACCGCTGAGCAAGGAGCGATTCGCGAGTTACAGGAAGAAACCACCTTGCAGCTGTCGCACCTAAAACAATTCGGGACCTTCTCCGCTGTGGACCGTGACCCGAGAGAACGGGTGATCACCATCGCCTACTATGCTTTGGCGAGGAAATCAGACGTAAAGGGTGGCGACGATGCTGCCGATGCGAAGTGGTTCCCCATCAACGACGTGCCTCCGTTGGCTTTCGACCACGACTACATCTTACGGAAGGCCATGCAACACCTGAAACAGGACATTCACTTTGAGCCTATTGGTTTCGACTTGTTGGATGAACAGTTTACCATACCCGAGTTACAACGACTTTACGAAGCCATTTTGGACGTCCGCTTCGACCGACGCAACTTTTATAAAAAGATGCTTCAGGCGGGCATTCTCGACGAGGTTGACGACGATGACGAGCAAATCTATTATGGTCAAAACAACGAGATGAGACGAATGGACATCGGGGCTTTGTTTGGCGACTCCACCCCTCAAGAACGCACGGCCCCTCGACGCAAAGGCACCAAGTTCTCTTTCAATAAAGACCGTTATGACAAGCTGAAGGAAGACAAGAACTTTAGGCTGGAGTTTTAATTTAGAATTTAGAATTTAGAATTTAGAGATATAATACAATATTAAGGAATTAATAGGCAGACATTTAAACAATTAACAATTAAACAATTAAAGGTTATGAAAACTCAAATCTTCAATCTGATCATTTTAGACAAGAGCGGTTCGATGAGCAGCATCGCCAAGGCCGCCATTTCAGGATTCAACGAAACGCTGGGCAGCATCCGTTCGGCACAAGAGAATTACAAGGACACGCAAGAGCATTTCGTGTCGCTAATGATCTTCTGCGGCTGTGAGAAGAAACTGGTGTACGACCGTGTGCCTGTGGCCGACGTCAAAGAGCTGACCTCGAGAGACTACCGTCCCTGCTGCAACACCCCACTCTATGACGCCATGGGACTTTCCATCAACGCTTTGTTCAAGGAAATCAAAGACAAGGAAGACGCCACTGCCGTGGTCACCGTCATCACCGACGGCATGGAGAACTCCTCAAGGGAGTATCGTGGCGCTGACATCAAGGCATTGGTGGAACGCATGAAAAACGAAGAAGGATGGAACTTCTCATACATCGGCACCAACCAAGACGTAGAAGCTGTCTCCGGCTCACTTTCTATCGACAACCACCTGAGCTTCGCTGACGATGACGCCGGAATGCGTGATGCTTGGATCAAGGAACAGAAAGCGCGTAGCATGATGTTTAGTCGCATGTCGATGCAAAGCAAGGCCACTGCGGCCATGGGAGCCGCAGAGCGCAAGCTGTATCGCTCCATGGAAAACAGCCGAAGCAAGAACTACCATGAATTGAGCGAGTTCCAGGATCGCATCACTCCCCGCAACATCCGCAGTTTGCGCGACAATGAGATCTTCGTCTTCGGAAGCAACCTAGCCGGGATGCATGCTGGAGGTGCCGCTCGTTTCGCCGTGGAGAACTTCGGTGCCATCATGGGACAAGGGGTCGGTCTCCAAGGAAAATGCTATGCCATCCCCACCATGCAAGGTCCGGTTAGAACCATTGTGCCGTACGTCGATGAGTTCATCCGTTTCGCCGACGCACACCCGCAGATGACATTCTTGGTGACCCGCATCGGCTGTGGCATCGCCGGCTTCACCCCCGCGCAAATCGCTCCCCTCTTCGCCTCGGCAATCAACATCCCCAACATCCATCTCCCAGAAGACTTCTGGAAAGAACTCGTTTAAAATAATTAAGAATTAATAATTTAGAATTTAGAGGGAAGCCTCTTGTCCCTCTAAATTCTAAATTCTAAATTCAAAAAAAACAATGTTAGGATCAATCATTGGTGATACCGTAGGATCGGTATATGAATTCAACAATATAAAGATTATAGATTTTCCGTTGTTCTCGAAAGAGAGCAGCTACACCGACGACAGCATCATGAGTATGGCCGTGGCCGACTGGCTGTTGAAGGACCCCAATCACGGCATGGATACTTTGGAGGCGAGCATGGTCAGCTTCGCCAAGAAGTATCCCTGCCCTATGGGCGGTTATGGACGCATGTTTTTCAGCTGGCTGTTCCATTCCAACGGCAAGCGCACCCCGTACAACTCGTGTGGCAACGGTTCCGCCATGCGTGTCAGTGCAGTGGGTTGGATGTTCGACACCTTGGAAGAGACCGAGCATGTGGCCGAGCTCTCGGCAGCCATCACCCACAACCATCCAGAGGGCATCAAAGGGGCGCAGGCCACTGCTGCAGCCATCTTCCTGGCGCGCAACGGCAACAGCAAAGAAGCGATCCGCAAGTACATCACCGATCGGTATGGCTACGACCTGAGTCGCACCTGCGATGAGATACGTCCCGTTTATGGTTGGGAAGGCACCTGCCAAGGTACCGTGCCCGAAGCCATGGCAGCGTTTTTCGACAGCAGCGATTTCGAGTCGTCCATCCGCCTTGCCGTCTCGCTAGGAGGCGACAGCGACACCTTGGCTTGCATCACCGGAGGCATCGCCGAAGCTTTCTATCAGGACATCCCCAAAGACATTGCAGAAACGACATGGAACCTGCTTCCCGAGGATTTCAAGGCCATATTGATACAAATGCCGATAAAACATTTCGTACATTAATAAGGGCATTTCATACATTTCAGGCAAAAACCGGCAACATTTGACAACAATTCATTTACCTTTGCGGCAACATGCTTAAGAAATATCTGATCATATCGACCGCGAACGACTTGGTGCGCATTGCGCCCGAGAAGATCGTCTATATCTCGTCCGACGGCAACTACAGCAACCTGATGCAGACCGACAATGAGATGAGGATGGTCACTTATCAGTTAGGTAAGATCGAGGGGATGATCAACGATCAGTTGGGCAAGAACGACTTCATCCGTATTGGAAAGAGTCTCATCATCAACCGCAGCTACATCTACTACATCAACGTCCAGAGCCAGAAGTTGATCTTGTCCGACAACCTTCGATTCACCCACACTGTTTCCGCTTCGCGCGAGGCATTAAAGAGTCTTAAAGAACTTGTTGAAAAGGAGGTAATAGAATGAAATACAAAGAGAAGCCCATAAGCGACGACGAGATCCGCGTCATCGGAGGCGAGACCCGTCATGTGTCGGGCAAGCGCAAGCCCTTGGCATTCATCTTGTGCCTTGTGGCAGTTTTGCTGATCATCGCAGGCATCGTTGTGTGGTTGACGAGCAGGCCCGGTCCTGTCGAGCCCAACGAACCCGAGCCAGGCTATTACGACCCGACCACCTTACCGGTGGAGCAACCGGCTGTCAAGATGCCGTTGGCCAAGGAAGATGACCTCAAGGCATATATCGAGATGGCCGACACCACCATCAACGACATCCCGATGCGGCTTTATCTCCCCCACAAAGTCAGTTGTTCGTTGCATCTTGGCACCATCGACCGCACCGACTGCGGCATCATCTTCGCGGCACAGGCTACCGACATCCGTGCCGACAACGGCGGCATCGTTGGGGCTTACGTGTTGAAGGGTGAACCCAAAGCCTGGGGCTTGTCGAAGACAGGCTATTGTGCCATCATCAACGACACCGTGACAGTGGGTGTGGCCGACAACTCTCCCCTCTTCGAGGAGGCCACCGAAAAGGGCGGTTATTTCTTCCGTCAGTTCCCATTGGTTGGTGACGGCAGGCTAGTCGAGAACGAGCAGCGCGGCAAGTCGGTCCGCCGGGCATTGTGTGTCCGTGCCGGCGAGCTCTTCACCGTGGAGACCCTCACCCCCGAGTCGTTCCACGACTTCAGCCAGGCTTTGGTCGATCTCGGTGTTGACCAGGCGATCTACCTCGTCGGTGGCAACGCCTACGGTTGGGCTCTCGACGCCCAAGGCCAGCGTCACGAGTTCGGCGACCCCAGCCCCAAGAATAAGTACAAGTGGAGAAACATCAATTACTTGGTGATGAGGGAGAGGGAGTGAACCCGAGCAACGTTATGTCCCACCCAGCAACGCAGATTGCGAACCAACTATTGATTTATGCGGCTGACACCGCCCGTGAGCTCATGACCAACATGAAGCTTCAGAAATGCCTTGGAAATCGACTCCCTTCGGCGAAGGTGAAGGCCATGTGATCAGCAAAAATAAGATGAGGTCGTTTTTCAGAAAGAGGTTAAAGACTACCTGATAAACGCACTAAAACAATATCAACCCCCCAAAAATCCATGATTTATGCTATCTTTGCATCAAAATCAAACATCATCACCATGAAAAAACTCCTTCTACTCCTCGCATTTCTGGCTCCCATGGCTCTCTGCAACGCTCAAGAGAATGAGGACTTCGATGCCGAAGCAACCCTCCAAAAGGCTTGCGAAAACACCTTGAGAGCCTGGAACAAAGCCCTGAACAACCGCGACAGAAACACCCTCGACACCCTATATAGCGCCGTGGTCATCTACTACCAGTCGTTCTACACGAACGAACAAGTTAGCGACAGCCATACCCGATTCTTCAAGAAAAATGCCTACTACCACCAGTATTACGACAACGTGGAAGTGGGCTTTATCAACGGATGCCAAGCCATGCTGATATTCGACAAACACGTGAAGACCGACCCCAATGCCGACTATAAAACCTACCGAGCCTACCTTCACTTCGTGGGCTGGATGGATTTAGCCTACATCACCGAAGAAGGCGACACCACCACCGACGAATACTACACAAAACGACAACAAGCCCCTCTGGACGTGGACAATAACACGAAACTGGAGGAGGTCTTCTGCGACAAAAACGTCGGCAAAAGCATCTACGCCTCTTACTGGGACCTGGTGGAAATGGGTGAGAAACCCGACGGACCCCTCGCCGACCTCATCATGACTACCGGATTTCCTCGTAGCTACATCGACGGCACCATCAAAAAAGGTTTTGGAGGCCAGAAGGACACCTATTATGTTGGAGGCCACGCCGTTGGTGGAGAATGCAGAAGCCCCGTCATCTTCGTTTACAACCCCACCACGAAACAAATGTATTGCGTGGGCTCAGGGGAAGAATAAAAACAGTACCCTATATCTTAAATCGCAAGGTAACCTCCGTAAGCGCATCGTGTTTCTTGTACCCTTCCGATGGCACAAGGCTGCGATACTGGTAGGAAAACGAGAAATCAAGATGCAACACCTTGGTGATCTGCGTCTGTAACTTCGTCACACTGTTGACGATGATGTCGTTGAAATCCAACACAGACGGCTGAATGAAAGTGTAATGCAGCAAATACAGGTTGGTGCCCAACTGCTGCTTGATCTTGGGACGCAGCGACAAGCGGTAATTGTTACTCGGGAGTGCCGTGACGTCGGTGAAGTCAACCCAATCGTAAACGAAAGCTAGGCTGACGGAATAGTCACAGATATTAGGCTTGACAAAAAGCTTGTATTTGAAGCCGATAAGTCCACTCAACTTGAGATCATAGCCCTTGTATTTGTTGGTGAGCATCTCGCAAGCCAAAAACGGCGAATACTGTCCATACTGATACAAGTCGGTCTTTATGCCCGCCGAAAGCTCACGATTCGTCTCCTTCCAAAGATTTGACTCATCGTTCCGGTCAATCAAAGAACTGTAAAGGAAACGGTATTGGAAATCAAAGGCCAAGACACTGTCATTGCGTGTGACAGCACCGTCATTGCTGAGGTTGCAGCTGTTGACATTACCGGTATGGAGCGAGGCCCCCAAGCCAAAGTTATAATGCCACTTTCGCTGAGCATTCACATATAACGTACTGAATATCAGTAATATAACTAATAAACACTTTGTTTTCTTCATCGTTTGAACCATTAGCGCTTTCAATTGTTGTGGGGTGCAAAGATACAAGGTTTTTTTGTAATTTTGGAGCCGTTTTACAAACGTCCAGACCATGTTTCAGAAGATCATCCGATTTTGCGTCAAGTTGGTTCAGAAATACCTTCCCGAGCCTTTCATCTTTGCTGTCATTTTGACTTTGGTGGCTTTCATCGTCGCCATGCCCGTCTGTCACCAGACCCCTCTTGAGGTGGTAGAGCACTGGGGCAACGGTGTTTGGTCGCTGTTGGCCTTCGCCATGCAGATGGCCTTGGTTTTGGTGACGGGTTCTGCATTGGCTGCTGCTCCGTCCATCAAGAGAGGTATCAGTGCCATGGCACGATTACCCAAGACGCCTGCGGGAGCCATCGCCTTAGTGACGGGCATCTCTGCCCTGGCTTGCTGGCTCAACTGGGGCTTCGGTCTCATCGTCGGCGTCATCTTCGCCAAGGAGGTCGCCAAGAAACTCCGCGGTGTCGATTACCGTCTCCTCATCGCCTCGGCCTATAGTGGCTTCGTGGTGTGGCATGCCGGCCTCTCGGGCTCCATCCCTTTGACCATGGCCACGGAGGGCTCCAACCTTGAGATCGTCACCAAAGGCGCCTTGACGCATCCTGTGCCGATTGCCGAGACTGTGCTGGCCCATCAGAATCTCATCATGGTGGCCGTGACCATCATCGCCATCGTGGTGGTCAATGCCTTGATGCATCCCAAAGGGGAGCATGTGGTAGCCATCGAGCCCTCGTTGCTTTATGAGGAAGATCCTGCTCCGGCACCCAAGGCCACGACGCCTGCCGAGAAGATGGAGAACAGCCGCATCCTCGCCTGGATCATATCGTTGCTGGGCATGACTTTCCTGGTTATCAAGCTGTTTGTCAAAGGTGGCAGCCTCGACCTCGGTGCAGTCATCATGTTGTTCTTGTTCCTCGGCATCATCTTACACGGCACTCCCCTAGCCTACGTAAGGGCTTTTGGCAAGTCGGTCGGCGGCGCTGCTGGCATCTTGCTCCAGTTCCCATTCTACGCGGGCATCATGGGCATCATCACTGGTGTCGGCGAGTCGGGCATCTGCTTAGGCGAGGTGGTCAGTAACGCATGTGTCTCGATCTCTACGCCCAAGACCTATCCCCTGTTCACCTTCTTCTGTGCGGCCATCCTCAACATGTTCGTCCCCTCGGGTGGCGGGCACTGGGCCATCCAAGCCCCTATCATGTTCACTGCGGGAGCTGCTTTAGGCGTGGCGCCAGGACTCACTGGCATGGCCATCTCCTGGGGTGATGCATGGACCAACCTAATCCAACCTTTCTGGGCCTTGCCCGCCTTGGCCATCGCCAAACTCAACGCCAAGGACATCATGGGATTCTGCATCATCGACCTATTCGTCACCGGCTTGATCATTTGTGGCGGGCTGCTGCTGTGGAGCTAGAGAGAATTTAGAATTTAGAATTTAGAATTTAGAGATGAAACTATTTGAGTTTCTCTTTATAGGTCTGTCAGTTTGGGGATGATTGTTAGGGGCATTCCATGCGACAACAATTCTTGAGCTATCTCTTTTATGGCTTTGGCTCTTAACTTTGCGTCATTGCGAGCGAAGCGACGAAGCAATCCGAAGGCTCTTCGACTGAAAGTAGAAAAATCAACCCGAATAGGAGGTAATGTCGCTAGTCAGCGCTATCGCTTTTGGTGAGTAATCCATAACGAACTCTTTAGCAATATGAGCGATACGACCTTGAAAAAGATAAAAACATTTCGACATCATCTATGCCCACCATTACTTCATCACCGGCAAACGCGGCGAACCGAAAAAGATCATCCTGCCGCGAGAATTGGTGGAATGGAAAAGAAGCGGCATTGGGGACATACTAAAATGAAGCAATGCTATCTTCAACGAGGCGCCTCGCTCAGAGCCTGCCGTAAGGCCTTCGCCAACTGATCAGGGCATGAGGTCGGCTTGAAACCGCAACGGATGCCTTCCAGCCGTTGGATGACCTCTGCCACTTTCATGCCTTCCACCAAACGGCCCACCCCTTGCGTGTTGCCATCGCATCCACCATAATACTGGACGTTGTGAACGGCACCGTCAATGATTTCGAATTCAATCACTTGGCTGCAGGTGCCCTGAGGATAATAAGTGTATTTCATCTTGAGATTGATTTGGCGGCAAAGGTAAGGATTTTTTCCCATTTATGGCCAATGTCAATATACTCTCAACAACTATTTTCAGTTGATTTTTAAAAATCAACCATTTTTGGTTTTTATTTTAGAATTTATTTTATCTTTGCAGTTGAAATAATGTATAAGATGAAAATAGTTAGTGTTATTACCGGTGATATTATTGGTTCAACTTTGGGAAACGATAATCATAGAAGAACCATGTTAAACATTATCGAAAGTTCAGTTGGAGAGATTAAAGAAGAGCTCAATGTTTCTTTGCCATTAGAGTTTTTTCGAGGTGATGCTTTCCAGGTTCTGGTAGAAAAACCAGAGAAAGCGTTGTTGGTTGCTATTCTGTTGCGTGCAGCCTTAAATGGGAATACACCTAAAGACAATTTTTTGGTGTGGGATGCAAGAATGGCAATTGGCGTGGGCGGAATACAATATCGAACGGATTCATTGGCAAAATCTAACGGGGATGCTTTTGTCTATTCAGGAAGAACGTTGGATGAGATGTGGAATGAACGACTTGCAATAAAAACAAAATGGGAAAACATCAACGAGGAATTTGCTGTATCCACACCCTTTGCTGATGATGTAATCTCCCATTGGACTCGTATTCAGGCCGATGTGATTTATGACTATTTATTATATGATGTCACACAAAGACAGATCGCTAAGGAGAAGGGAATGTCCCCTCAAAATGTTAGCAAGCTTTTAAAAGCTTGTAGAATTGATCTGATAATCAATTATTTAAACCGATTTAATAAACTGATTTATGATAAATCTTATTAAAATAGTCTTGGTGAAATTGATAACTGCCCATTTGGTTTGCGATTTTGTTCTTCAAACAGATGCTTTCTGTGAGCAGAAAAACATCTTGACTGCCAAAGGAGTGTTGTTTCAATTGATACATGCTTTTTTACATGCTGTTGTCGCCTTTGTTTTTGTTGCTCAATGGTCTTTATGGTGGATTCCCCTTATAGTGTTTTTATCACATTTTATTATTGATTTAATAAAAGCCTTGCTAAAGCGACCCGATTCAATAATTCTATTTGTTGCGGATCAATTTGTGCATGTCTTGATCCTGTTATTATTGGGTTATTACATTGCTTTAGCCGCTCCGTCTGTTAGTTGTGACTATTTCTCCGTTTGGGTTATTGCATCTGGATACCTGACACTACTAAAGCCCACGTCTATATTGATTTCCCATTTTTTCAATAGTAAAAAATGGGGCCTCACAACAGATGATATGTCGTTGCCAATGGCGGGGCGATGGATAGGGTATTTTGAAAGAATACTTGTCATGACATTTATTTTGCTTGGTAGCTATGAAGCAATAGGATTCCTAATGGCAGCAAAATCAATATTTCGTTTTGGAGAGTTGAGAGAGAAAAACGAAATTAAGCGAACGGAATATGTTTTACTAGGGACCATGATGAGTTTCACAGTTGCCGTTGTTTTGGCTTTGGTAACAAGATTATTAACCTTTGGATTCCATTAAATACTTGAATTGTTTTGTAATTAGGTAAAAGGGGGTAAACCTTCATGGCACAATGGCAAAAGATACAAATCCATCGAGATAACGGCGAATTAGCAGAGGCACAGGCTCCAGTCATCGTTTCGGCGAGTCGAAGCACGGACATTCCCGCTTTCTATGCCAACTGGTTCTTCCATCGGCTGAAGGTGGGCTATTCGGCTTGGACCAATCCTTTTAATGGTGTGAAGAGTTTTGTGTCTTATGAAAAATGCCGCTTCATCGTGTTTTGGTCAAAGAACCCAGAGCCGTTGTTTGGACATTTGGATGAACTGAAGGGAAGAAACATCGGTTGCTATATCCAATACACGCTGAACGATTACGAAAAAGAAGGCTTGGAAAAGGGCGTGCCACCTTTGGAGAAAAGGATTGACACCTTCAAAAGATTGGTGGACAAATTAGGTGAAGGCCGTGTAATTTGGCGTTTCGACCCATTGATTCTGACCGACCAAATTGGCATGGACGACCTGCTGAGAAAAGTGGAAAACATCGGCAACCGACTGCAAGGTTACACGGAAAAGCTCGTTTTTAGTTTTGCTGATATCGCCTTATACAAAAAAGTGAAAGCCAACCTGGAAAAGAGCAAAATCAATTATTCGGAATGGTCGTCGGAGCAGATGGTTGAGTTTGCCAAACGGTTAGTGGAGTTGAACAAAACGAAAGGCTGGAACTACGCATTGGCCACTTGCGGTGAGGCTGCTAATCTCGACGGCATAGAGCACAACCATTGCGTGGATGATGACCTAATGATCCGTTTTGCCTCTCACGACAAGGCTTTGATGGACTTCCTCGGCGTTGAGATTACCGAAGGCGACCTCTTCAACCCCGAGCCAACCATCATCAAGCATCGCGACAACCGCGACAAAGGCCAGCGGCAGTTCTGCGGCTGCATGGTAAGCAAGGACATCGGCGAGTATAATACATGCCCGCATTTGTGCGAGTATTGCTATGCCAATGCAAGCAAGGAGAAAGCCATTCGATACTACAACAGACATCAAGAGAATCCATTGGGCGAAACAATAACAGGATTATGAATATGATAATAGAGCAAAACACTAACTACGCATACAAGATGAAATACATGGATAATCCCACTTTCGACAAAGTGAGGGATTTGTCCGCCAAGTTTTACCGCGAACTGCCGCAAGCCTTACAAGATGAACTCTATGATGCTTTGCATCGAGGCATTGACATCTTAGACTCTGAGCCACAAATGACTGCCTATTTGTTTTCTTTCGGCAAAATGCACCAAGCCAAACTGGAATATGCCTTTGGCAAACTGCCAGAAGAATTCTTTGAGCAACCTGAAATCAATATTATTGACTATGGCTGCGGGCAAGCCATTGGTACAATGTGTTATACGGATTATCTTTGCGACAATGGTTATGCGCAACAAGTAAAGTCCATCACCTTGATTGAGCCTTCCGAGTTGTCCTTGAAACGTGCTGCGCTTCATGCTTCGGTGTTCTTCCCCGATTCTGAAATCAAGACTGTGAATAAAACCTTTGATGAATTAGACGAGGCCGACATCCATTGTGATGAAGACATTCCTACTTTGCATATACTTTCCAATGTTTTGGATATAACGAGTTTTGACTTGGGCAAGTTATCGGGGTTGATTAAGGGCTGTTTGAATGGTTATAATCAGTTTATTTGTGTTGGGCCATATTTCAATCATTCAGTTATAGACAGCAGAATGAAAGTCTTTTGTGGCCTATTTAATGGCAATGCTATTTTCAGCAAAATATTTGACAAATATGAATTTGAAAAAGGGAAAGCCTGGACGGCACAGATAATGGTTATTTCTGTAGGAGAGCCAGTAGATGTTTTATTGTCTACGGAAGTTTCTGATGAAGATATTGAAAATGGAGTTGAAGACGAGTTTGGCGTGGTTTATAGCAGAGATGGAAAAAAGCTGCTAAAGTGTTTAAATACAGAACTTAAGATTTATACTATAAAAGAAAGTACATCTATAATTTGCAATTATGCTTTTTATGAAACATGGCCGTTTCGAGATTGCACATCATTACAAACCATCGAAATACCAGATTCAGTCACAACCATTGGAGAAGGTGCTTTTGCCGATTGCGAATCATTGCAAAAAATAGCAATTCCTTCTTCAATTGAAGAAATTGGTAGCAATCCATTTTGTGGTTGTCACAACTTAACCATTGAGAGTTTCTCTAATCGCTACATCATAGAAAACGGATTGTTAATTGACAAATTGGATAACTCCATAATTAGCTGCATAAATAATAGTAACTATATAACAATACCATCCTATATAACAGCCTTTGGAGTTAATGCTTTTAGAGACTGTAAATCATTGTTAAAAGTGCAGATACCCAAGTCTGTTTCAATTATTCCTTATTTTTCGTTTAGCGGTTGTACATCTTTGCAGGAAATAATTCTTCCTAATTCTATAAAAGCGATTGGGTTTGGGTGCTTTTCACGATGCACTTCTCTAAAAGAAATATCAATTCCCGATTCTATAACATGTATTTATTCTATTACGTTTCAAGACTGCAAATCATTGCAGCAAATATCTCTTCCAAATACAATTTCAAGTATCAACTATACCGCTTTCGATGGCTGTAAATCTTTAAAGCAAATCATAGTTCCCCAAGGATCCTCCGAAAAGTTTAAATCCCTTCTTGACAAATCATTATGGAATAAGCTTATAGAACAATAGTAAAAACTTTTGTAATGCATTCACTTAAAACTTTTCTTTCCCAAATAACGATAAAAAACTTTCATGGAGAAGAGATATCCAAAGAATCCAAGGAGTATTTGTATTTCATTGATTTTGTTGATGAATTATGTAGTGCAAAGAATAGAACCATTTTATATAGGGGCTGCAATCCTGAACCAATATTTCAGACTAAACTATTTGACATACAAGGATTCTCAAACAAAATGTTTATGTTGGGCGAAAAAAGTCATCTTTTTGAATCAAACAAATACCCATTGATTTGTATTGATGATTGCTCTATAGCAGTATTTGAGTTCGTCTTTGATAGATTTCACGACAAAGTATGTAATTTAAGCTTTTCAAACCCGAATTCTCTTGAAAAAGTAAAACTGTTTTTGGAAGCAAATCCTTCGATTAATAAATTCTTCTCTAACAAAAACAACAAAGAGCGTTTTATAAATAAAATATCCGCAATGGATGACTCTTCAAAACGGCACGTATTGGACTATTATTTTTCATTATTGCATACCATCGGAAAATCAGCAAATGGAAACAGCTTTTTTATTTCAACTTCAAAGAGTATTAAAATTGCAGAACAATTCAAAAATGATGGAATACTAGTAATCACATGGGTGCCATCTTCAGAAAGGAACCGACAAATCCTTTGCTATAAAGACATAAACAAACTGGATAACTTCATCAAGGCCATAGGCCTACCATATTTCGAAAGTTCACCATATAGTAATCAAGAGGAAGTTTGCATAAAAGGAGGCATTCTACCGCATTACATTATCGGTTATGCCGACAAGGACTCTTTTATTGTGAATCCAAATCTCATAACCCAGATTTCATCTTCTTATGTTTTTGAAAGTCTATTAGAAGATGGGATATTGACTGATCAAACCCTTTTTGACGTTGTTATACAGAAAACAAAATATAAAGGTGGATTCCTATGCATAGACGGGTTTTATCTTAATTATTAATCGCAAAAAGAACATGATCGACAACGAAAAAGCACTAATACACCAATTTGAAATGGCTGCTCATTCACTAGGAACTGCACAGTTTCTATACAATTTGTTTGGTGGCGGCTTTGTTACCAAGCAACAGGCAAAAGAAACGTTGAAGTTTTGCATTGCCAAAATGAAGCGCGATATTGAAAGCAATCCAAATTTGTCACGAGAGCAGAAAGACCATGAAATAGCCATGCGAGAATCATGGTATAATGCGTTGAAAATATCTATGGGGTTGTAGTTTTCTCTGAAATCGGGGAAAATCACAAAAACCTTATCAACAACAGAGGCATAATTCCAAATCCTCACAAATTAATTCAGCGTTTTATTCCAAAATCTCAAAATTTTAAACATGGAAATATTCCATTTCCTCAAAATCTTTGAAATGGATTGCCACTTCCGCCGACAACACATCCCTGCTTCTCCGTCATATACTTCCAATACCTTCGCGGCATGTCCTTGAGCTGCTTGCGGGGGTTCATGCGCTCACGGATGCAGATGGCCTTGAAATAGGTGCGCCATAGTTCCTGCATCAAATGGTCGTCGCAACTCAAGACATCATCGTTCAGTTTGCCGTCAGCGAGGTTGAAGGGTACGGAAGTCTCATCCTCGAAAGTGACCCGAATGGGATTGTCCGCTCCTTCATAATAATAACCATATTGCCGCTTGGCATCATAGATGAGCCAAGGCTGGTCGTTGAAACGGTCGCTGAAATGCTCGATGATGAGTGGCAGTACGTTGTGGTCGGGCGATACAACAGCGAGATAGGTGCCGTCCTTGGCCTTCTGAAAACGGATGAACTGTTTCATACGCAACTGCTCGTGAAGCACCTTCCGCGCAATGTTGGTCACGGCAAGCACATCGGGATCGGCAAAGTTGCGCTCAATGCTCTTTTCGCCTGGAGGCAGACGGAAGGTCTTGCATACGTAGTTGAACAGTGGATTGGCCAACTCCGAAAGCTCCGAGAGCCAACTGATCGAAATCAAGCGCAATGCCTCGCGCGACAGCCGTTTCTCCAAACCTGTCCAGACCCGCCTAGCCTTAGCCTCATCGGTCATCACCTCATGGAGCTGCTCACAGAACAACGGCAAGGCATCGCCCGTGGTCAAGAGATGCTCTGGCCGCTCATGCCGCTCAAAAGCATCAAAGACGGCTGTCAACAACCCGTCCAAAGTCCCGTCAAAGGTGTAAACCGTCATACGCCAAAGTCAAGGGAAAGTTGTTGTTCTTTTTCGGCCAGCTTGCGCTCTTGAGGCGAGACTAGCATGGCACGCAATCGTTCGGGACGCAGCTCATTGACACTGAGCATCGTCCCTGGAAGTGGTGAAGCAAGCTCATGACAAGTGATGAAATACTTGGCTTTTTTCATCACCACACCGATTTTCTTAAGGTCATAAGAGGTGAGCCGTCCATAACGACGCGAGTTCACGATGAGCAATGCCGACTTCACCCCCAGGCCAGGCACCCTCAGCAACATCTCATAGTCGGCGGTGTTGACATCCACAGGAAAAACCTCGGGATGACGTAACGCCCACGACAGCTTCGGATCGATATCGAGATCCAAGTCGGGATATTGGTCATTTACAATCTCTTCTACCTTGAACTGATAAAAGCGAAGTAGCCAGTCGGCCTGATAAAGCCGGTTCTCACGAACCAAGGGCGGTTGTTTCAGCACAGGCAGACGCGAGTCATAGGTGTTCACGCTGACGTAGCCGGAATAATACACGCGACGCATGGTGGGCTGGCCATAGAGCATTGACGACATGGTAAGGATGTCACAATCCGTCTCTTTCGTCGCCCCAACAATCATCTGGGTGGATTGTCCAGCAGGGACGAAACGAGGGGCATGGCGGAAGTGGCGACGGTCTTCCTTGTTCTCGAGCATCCCTTGTTGGATGAGTTTCATCGGCTGAAACACGCTCTGATGGTCTTTTTCTGGGGCAAGCAGCTTCAGCGACTCTTCTTTGGGAATCTCGATGTTCACGCTCATGCGATCGGCATACAATCCTGCCTGACTGAGCAGCTCTTGAGATGCGCCCGGGATGCTCTTCAGGTGGATATAGCCGTTGAAACGGTGCTCCGTGCGTAGTTTTCGGACGATGGCCACAAGACGTTCCATAGTGTAGTCGGGATTGCGCACCACACCGCTCGAAAGGAAGAGTCCTTCAATATAATTGCGACGGTAAAACTCCATCGTGATGTCAACTAACTCCGTGACGGAGAGCGTTGCCCGAGGGATGTCGTTGGAACGTCGGTTGACGCAATAGGCGCAGTCGTACATGCAGCTGTTGGTCAGCATCACCTTAAGGAGAGAGATGCAACGCCCGTCGTCGGCAAACGAGTGGCAGATGCCGACCCCGCCAACGGTGTTGCCCACCATGCCTTTCTTGCCACTACGTACCGTGCCACTCGACGAGCACGACACGTCGTACTTCGCCGACTCGGTAAGGATACGTAACCGTTCCATGGTGTTTTCCGTCAACATAGGCTACCTATTTATAAAAACCTGCTCAAACATCTCCCGATACGCTTCCACCTTCTTCTCGAAAGCCAAAGGATAGGCTCTTGAAGAGGAAGGCAAGCGATGCAGCGACAAGCCTTGTTCCAATTCGGTGATACTGCCCAAAGCGGGAATCCGTTCCACCCCGAAATAACGGCACACCTCCCCTGTCGCCTTCTCGCCCGTTGTAGCAATGGCATGACATTGTGGAATCTGGCGAAGCAAAGCCTTCAAATCGGTGGGTTCTACGATTTCCAGAAAGGCATCAGAAGCGTTGTTCTTCAGTCTTCGGGCCACCTCTGCTGTGTCGTAAAAAGCAATACCTTTTTTATAAAGGAAATCAACGATCTTCTCTTTGAGAAAACATTTCCGTTCCAAATCGACGAAATAGTTCTTGTCGTTGAACCACACCGCACCTTCGATTCTCCAATGGTCGTTTTGGAAGTTCGGGTAATAGAAATCCATGCACCAGCGCTGCCGCGGAGGCGGGAAACTACCCAAGAAAAGCACATGGGCATTTTCAGGCAAAAAGGGCTCCAAAGGATGATGTTCTTCCATAACGCAAAAATAACAAACATCTCTAAATTCTAAATTCATAATTCTAAATTATTTCTTACTTTTGCGCCATTATGAAAGCAACCTATTCACAACGTTTAATCAAGCTCGCTGACCTCAACCATCATCAGACCTTCTTTGCCGGAAGATGTTCCGAATGGTTCTTGGAAAGCTCCTATTTCGCCGTGGCGCAATATGTTGATACCAAGGACACCGTCCTATTGGTGCTTCACGGCATTGACTTCAAGTTCCCGATTTTCGCTGGCGACATTGTCACCTTTGAAAGCAAGGTGATCCATACGGGGCGCTCTACCCTCACCGTCTATACCAAGATGTATCGGAGTCGTGAACCTGAGAAGACGGCAGCTGATGGCTTCGCCACTTTCTCTTATTTGGACGAGAACCATCACTCCAAGCCTCATGGCATCGTCCTCACCCCCGAGACCGAAGAGGAGCGCTGGCTCCAGCAGCAGGCCAAAGAAGTGATGGAAGACTCGAAACGCCGGGCGATAGCGATGAACCAATTTAAGGTTTAGAATTTAGAATTTAGAGAGGGTTATCCCGTTAGGGGGTTCACCTTAAGAATAAACCCAAAATTGTTCCTTCCCCCCTCTCCTTCGGGGAGAGGGGGCCGGGGGGGGGAGGGCAAAAAAAAAAATCATAAAAACATCACCACCATATCAAAAAATGTTGTAATTTTGCAGCCCGTTTAGAAAGATTAAGTAAAAAGTAAAGAAGTATTAATTATGTATTTGACTGCAGAAAAGAAATCAGAGATTTTCAGCCAATACGGCAAGAGCGCTGCCGATACTGGTTCAGCAGAAGGCCAAATCGCTTTGTTCACCTACAGAATCAAGCATTTGACTGAACAAACAAAAGAACACAAAAAAGATGTGGCGGCCAAGCGCGCGTTGGTTCGTTTAGTAGGTAAGAGAAGAAAACTTCTCGATTATTTAAAGAGAACTGAAATCGACAGATACCGTAACATCATCAAGGAATTAGGCATCAGAAAGTAATCCTTTCACGCTGCCTAAGCGGAAACATGAAAAAAGGCAATATCCTGTATTGCCTTTTTTGCTATTTAAAAAGTCCACATCTAAAAGCCATCAAAAACTATGGGTCCAGAAGGAATTACTCAAATCATAAAGATGCCTAACGGTCAGGAAATCAGC
>JAEEGL013806426.1_pt1 | contig 80808 bp, 57 predicted proteins | sample 9134231 | NCBI WGS metagenome assembly JAEEGL01 (sample SAMN16246548, study PRJNA631951) | gut metagenome | biome: gut microbiome; feature: rumen; material: fiber-attached | host: Bos | place: Iran: Karaj | collected 2018-10 | reverse complement strand
TTTCTTTACCCGCACAGATGCTCCGAGTTAAACGCCGAGGGCACCGGAGTGCACTACTGCCCGCACAGTGGCGAAATTCGTTATGGCGTTAGTTTTACCGGCTACGGATTCTGTGGCACCTACCGCACGGTTTATCCGTTTTTCTCGCTTGTCGCGAAAGACGAAATGAAACTTATGGTCGAGTCTTTTGTGCGCGATTACACCGAGTGCGGCTGGCTGCCCAGATGGATATCAATAGGCGAGCGCGGCTGCATGCCCTCAACCCTTGTGGATGCGGTAATCTGCGACGCGGCGGTGAAAGGGCTTATTGACAGGCCCGTGCTTGAAACCGCGCTTGAAGGTATGCTCAAACACGCCACCCGGAATGCCCCCGAGGATTATTTCGGCAGAAACGGGGCGGAGTCTTACTGCAGACTGGGATATGTACCCTATGACGAGCAGAATGAGAGCGTAAACCTGACTCTCGACGCGGCATACGGCGATTGGTGTATTGCAGTAATCGCGAAGATTCTCGGCAGGGAAGATATTGAAAAAGAGTTTGCCGCGAGAGCGAAAAACTATAAAAATCTCTTTGACCCCGAAACGGGCTTCATGAGGCCTAAGGATACGGCGGGAAATTTCCGCCCCGGTTTTTCACCTATTGACTGGGGCAGGGACTACACGGAGGGCAGCGCCTGGCAGAATTCCTTTGCCGTGCCCCACGATATGCACGGTCTCGCGGCGCTTTACGGCGGCAGGGAAAAACTGATTGAAAAAATCGATGAACTATTTGCGACGAAACCCGATTACAACATAGCAGGATACTCGTGCGAGATACACGAAATTACCGAAATGGCGTCGGCCGATTTCGGGCAGTGCGCGATTTCAAATCAGCCGAGTTTCCACATACCGTACATATACTCAGAACTCGGTGAAACCGCGAAAACGGCGTACTGGGTAAAGAAACTCTGCGAAGAGGCGTTTTCTTATAAAGATGACGGATTCCCCGGCGACGAGGACAACGGCACAACCGCAATCTGGTATATATTCGGCATACTGGGTTTTTATCCTTTCTGCCCGGGACGCGCGGACTATGTGCAGGGCGCAAAGCAGGTAAAACGCGCCTTTATTCTCGGCAAAGAAATCGATTACGGCAAATTCACAAACGGCAGAATTCCATACACGGAGCTGATATAATATGAAAAAGAAACTTCTCAGCGCGGCAAAATATCCGCCCAGATGCTCTTACTGCAAAAGAGGGAGACTCTCACCCGACGGCGAGAGCGTGCTGTGCGACAAAAAGGGTATTGTTGACAAAAACTCAAGCTGCAGGTCCTACAGATACGATGTGATGAAAAGAGTGCCCGAAAAGCCCGCGGAAATACCCGGAGCAAATCCGGAAGATTTTGAAATCTGATGAAAATTGAAAAGTATTTTGTCTGTGACACACTGCCCACGGCAAACTGCCACGCCTCAACTCTTCTGCCGCTTGATGACGGCAGCGTGGTATTCGCCTGGTTCGGCGGCACAAAAGAGGGCAGGGACGATGTAGATATCTGGTATACGGTCAAAGATTCATCCGGCTTTATGCCGCCCCGCAAACTGAGCCGAGCGAAGGATATCCCTCACTGGAATCCCGTGCTTTTCCTTATGAAAAGCGGCGAAATCCGCCTGTTTTTCAAGGTCGGCAAAAAGATTGCCGCCTGGAAGACATTTTACGCTTCCTCCTTTGACTCGGGCAGGACCTTTTCACAGCCGCGCGAACTTGTGCCCGGCGACAGGAGCGGAGGCAGAGGACCCGTGAGAAACAAGTGCTTAAGGCTCGAAAGCGGCAGAGTGCTCGCGCCCGCATCGACCGAGCATCACGGCTGGGTAAGTTTTACCGATATTTCCGATGACGACGGCGTCACCTGGAGAAAGGGCAGGCGTGTAAAGACCGAATACGCCGTTCCGATTCTGAACTCCGAAAACAACTATTCGACCAACAAAATCCCGATGATTCAGCCGACGCTCTGGCAGAGCGATGACGGCACGGTGCATATGTTTGCCCGCACCGCCGCCGGCAGAATTTACAGAAGCGAGAGCGCGGATGAGGGCGAAACCTGGTGCGAGGCCTATCCGACCGGTTTGCCCAATAACAACAGCGGTATTGACCTTGTGAAAGTGCCCGACGGCAGAATCTTTCTCGTTTCAAATCCCGTGAGCGAAAACTGGGGCGAGCGCTCGCCGCTCACCGTGCAGGTTTCCGCAGACGGCGGCAATACATTCACGCATTTTCTTACTCTTGAAGAGGAAAAGAAAGACAGCGAGTTTTCATATCCCGCCGCCGTTTATCACTCGGGCGCCCTTCATATCAGTTACACTTACGAGCGCACGAATATTGCCTATGTGAAAATCCTTCTTTGAAAATTCTTAACTTTTTTGTAAAAAATATGTGCTTGAAAGCACGGCTGTGCCGTGATAAAATTAAGAAAAAACATAAGTGAGGTATATAACTATGATTTGTCCGTCATGCGGAAAGACTATTCTTGACACATCCGCCTTCTGCCCGTTCTGCGGAATGAAAGCCGCTGTCGACGCACCGCAGCCCGAAGCCGCGCCCGCGCCCGAAGAGCAGCCCGCATATCAGAACGATTATCAGCAGAACTACCAGCAGAATTATCAGCAGCCCCCCTATCAGCAGCCTTATCAGGCTTACGGCGGCTATCAGGAGCCCGCTCCCGAAACCACAAAGCCCCGCTCCGCTTACTGGGCGGCATTGCTTCATCTCGTATTCGGCCTTTTCGGCTTCGGCTACTATTACCGCGGCATGAAAGATAAGGCGAAGAACTGCATCATTCTCCTTATCGTCGGCATCCTGACCTCATGGATATTCGGCCTCGGCGGCATCGCGCTGCTCATCGGTCAGATTATCAATACGGTTGAGGCGGTTAAGCTGTTCAGGGGAGATTATCCTACCGATGCTTATGGCCGCCCCTTGTACCAAGAATTCTGATTCGGTCGTAGAATAAACGGCGAAAATCGAAAAGACAATGGTTTAACGGAAGTGCGAGTTTCAGGCTCGCACTTCTTTTGTTTGTTCGATATGATTTGTTATAAGGAATTGTTTATTATTGTCTTTTCTCGGCGTTCTTTCGGCCTTGCCGTATCCCGATACTGTCGTCGGCCGAAATAATCGCCGTTTTCATCCGTTTCTTCGTCCTCCCTAAGTGCCGCTGAGGTAGTTACATCAATAACAATATGTATTTTTTATAAAACACATTGTAGGGAACGCCGTTTCGGCGTTCCGTCCGTGCCGCAGGCGCGGGAATGCTAATACCTCACAGCCTAATCCCTAATACCTGACATCGTAGGGGCGGATATCATCCGCTCGCAACACAGGATATGCGTGAGCATATAGTTATCGGAGTGAAGCGACCCGAAATTCTGCATTTTATCAGCCGCTCCCAATAAAAAGACTGCGGGTTTTTAATCCGCAGTCCTTTTAATTATTTATGCTGTGTTTTTAATATTTGAATCCTGTGTAGTCAACCTGTGTCACGAGTTCTCCGGAAGCGGAACTTACTTTAACAATGCTGTATTTTACATTGTGGAAGGTTGCTGCCATTTTGAGCGTGTGCGAAAGCGAGGAGAAGTTCTTATTCTCAACGTTGATTTTTGCCTTGATTACCACGCTTGTCGATTTGAGGTCTATCGAATCAACGCCCGCGCCGCCTTCTGCCATACCGTTCTTCATTTCCTCGGCGTCTTTGTAGTCGTCGGTAATCTTGCCGATTGCGCTTGACTTCTTGCTGAGGTTGGTCTCGTTTTTGAGAGTGATGGTTATATCATAGTATTTGCCGTCGGGGGAGAGGGTGCAGGTTGCGCTCTGTACTTCGCTCTCCTTGAGGGTTGAAACCTTAAGGTCTTTGCCGTTGAATTTGCCCTTTGAAACGGTGGTGTTGGTTGTGCCTTCACCCATAAAATCGCCTACCGCTTCGCGCACGACATCAAGCCTTGAGAGCGCGCCCATCTGCAGGTTGTTGAGCTGGGTCACTCTCTTCTTCGTGTAGCCGGGTTTCGCCGAAGCGGCTCTTGATGTGGCGGCGTTGTAGAGAGCAACTATCTCAGCCTTGCTTGAGGGCACTTTCGGCTTAGGTTTGGCGGTTGTAGTTGCTTTTGTTGTGGTCGCCTTGGTTGTGGCTTTTGTTGTTGCCTTCGTGGTCGCTTTGGTGGTTGTCGGCTTTGCCGTGGTCGACTCGGTTGTTGTTTCCGTAGTCGTTTCGGTTGTGGTTTCGGTCGTGGTTTCGGTTGTCGGCTCAGCGGTTGTCTCCGTTGACACGGGAGCCCCGGTGTCCGTTTCGGTCTGAGTCTCGGTTTCGGTTACCGTGCCGGAAGAAGTTTCCGAAGTTGAGGGAGCGGTGGTTTCACCGCCGTTATCCTTGTTGCACGCGGCAAAAGAGAACACCAGCACTGCGCAGATAAGCACGGCAAGTATCTTTTTAATCATATGATTCACCTCTGATTTTATTTTGTATTATAATTTGTATTTCCATTATATCACGCTGTTTCCCGCAATTCAATACAGGAGGGGTACGGTGCGTAAATTTTACATTTTATGCATAAAAAGTCAATAATTCGGCATAATATGCAGAAATATTTGCATAAAATAATAAAATATTCAGAATTTTTGTATTTTTTCTTGACTTATTGCATATAAGGTTGTATAATCCCGATTATTACATTTCCTTTTTATTATTCCGGAGAAATTGACTATATGACTAAAGTATTTATTGACGGCAGTGCCGGCACCACCGGCCTGAGAATAAACGAAAGACTCGCCGGCAGGGGAGATATTGAACTTATCACCCTTCCCGACGCGCTCAGAAAAGATGAGAGCGCAAGAAAGCAGGCGCTTTACGAGGCGGATATAGCTTTTCTCTGTCTGCCCGATGCCGCGGCTGTTGAGGCGGTCGCTCTTGCGCAGGGCAGCAGCGTTAAGATAATCGACACTTCCACCGCCCACCGCACAGACGATGACTGGGCATACGGTTTTCCCGAGCTTACGGGTCTTCATGAAAAGATTGCGTCTTCGGCGAGAATCGCAAATCCCGGCTGTCACGCGAGCGGCTTTATCGCCCTTGTCGCCCCGCTTGTTGAGGCGGGCATAATTCCGGCGGACACATCTCTTTCCTGCTTTTCGCTCACGGGTTATTCGGGCGGCGGCAAAAAAATGATAGCGGATTACGAAAACCCCGAAACCGCTTCAAAACTCGCGTCTCCCGGCATGTACGGTCTGACACAGAGCCATAAGCATCTGCCCGAGATGAAAAAAATCTGCGGCCTTGAAAAAGCCCCCGTTTTCTGCCCCGTAGTTGCCCCGTATTACTCCGGTATGGAAGTTACGGTGCCTCTGACAGCGGATATGATAAACGGAAACATCGAAAAAATCGAAGAGACATATATCTCTTACTACAACAATCAAAACGGCCTTGTGAAATTCACAAAAGACGGCAGCGCGGCTTTCCTTTACGCCGATGCTCTTTCGGGCAGAGACTGTATGGAAATCACCGTCACCGGCAACGCGGAAAGAATACTGCTCGTTTCAAGATTCGATAACCTCGGCAAAGGCGCGAGCGGCGCCGCAATACAGAATATGAATATACTCATGGGTCTCGATGAAAAAACAGGACTTGTCTTATGAAGGAGAGCGTAAAAATGAAAAAAGTTGAAGGCGGCGTCTGCGCCGCGAAAGGTTTTACGGCAGGCGGAATACACTGCGGAATACGCAAAAACAGAGATAAAAAAGATCTTTCCGTTATATTCAGCGAAGTGCCCGGCACTGCGGCGGCGGTATATACCACCAATCTCGTAAAGGGCGCGCCGCTCGTTGTCACAAAGCAGCATCTTGCCGACGGCAAGGCGCAGGCGGTTATCTGCAACAGCGGAAACGCCAACACCTGCAACGCAAACGGAATTGAAATTGCTCAGCAGATGAGCGGTCTGCTTGCGGATGAACTCGGCATCGGTGCAAACGATGTTATCGTTGCCTCCACGGGCGTTATCGGCCAGCCTCTTGATATTGAGCCGATTGCAGGCGGAATGAAGGCGCTCGGCGCTTCTCTTTCAAAGGACGGCAGCACAGACGCGGCGGAAGGCATAATGACCACCGACACGATTAAAAAGGAAATCGCCGTTGAATTTGAACTCGGCGGAAAAACCTGCCGCATAGGCGGTATAGCCAAGGGCAGCGGAATGATTCATCCCGATATGGCAACAATGCTCGTGTTCATCACAACGGATGCCGCCATATCCTCCGCGATGCTTCAGAAAGCGCTCTCGGGCGATATTCAGAGCACATTCAATATGATATCCGTTGACGGCGACACATCCACAAACGATATGGTCTGCGTTATCGCAAACGGACTTGCGGGCAACGAGCCCGTAACAGGCGAGGGTGAAGATTTTTCGGCGTTTATGAAGGCTCTCAACACCGTAACCGTTTCGCTTTGCAGAATGCTCGCGGGCGACGGCGAAGGCGCCACCAAACTGCTTGAATGCACCGTAACGGGCGCCTCCGACCTCAAGTGCGCAAAGACTGTTGCCAAGAGCGTTATCTGCTCGTCTCTGCTCAAGGCGGCAATGTTCGGCGCGGACGCAAACTGGGGCAGGGTGCTGTGCGCGATAGGCTACAGCAAGGCGGATGTTGATGTGAACAAAATCGATGTTTCGTTCAGAAGCCCAAAAGGCGAAATCTGCGTGTGCAGAAACGGAGCGGGAGTTGAATTCTCGGAAGAAAAGGCAAAAGAAATCCTGCTCGAAAAAGAGATTGAAATCCTTGTTGAACTGAACAGCGGCACGGCCTCTTCAAAGGCGTGGGGCTGTGACCTTACATACGACTATGTCAAAATAAACGGAGATTACCGTACCTGAGGAGAAAAGAAATGCCAAATTCACTTTCCAACGCCGAGATTGCCGGCATTATCATTGAATGTCTGCCCTATATCAAGCGTTTCGTAGGCAAAACAGTTGTTGTAAAATACGGCGGCAACGCCATGATAAATGAAGAACTCAAACAGCAGGTTATGGAGGATATGGTGCTCCTTAACCTCATAGGCATAAAAGTTGTGCTCGTGCACGGCGGCGGTCCCGAGATTACCAACCTTATGGATAAACTCGGCAAGAAGCCCGAATTTGTCGACGGCCTGAGGGTAACAGACAGGGAAACCGTTGATATCGTTGAGATGGTGCTCGCCGGCAGAGTAAACAAAAGCCTTGTGAAATTCCTCGATGTCAAGGGCGGAAAGGCGATAGGTCTCTCCGGCGTTGACGGTAAACTCATCGAGGCGAAAATCAAGGATTCGAGGCTCGGCTACGTGGGCGAGATAACGAAGGTGAATATTCAGCCCGTTTCCGATCTGCTCGACAGGGGCTATATTCCCGTTATTTCAACCATCGCCTGCGATGATGAGGGCAACACTTTCAACATAAACGGCGACACCGCGGCCGCTCATATCGCCGGCGCACTCAAAGCCGAGAGACTGCTTATGATGACTGATATCGAGGGCGTACTGCGCGATAAGGACGACCCCTCAACCATCATCAAGGAACTCTCCGTTGACGAGGCAAAGGCCCTGCGTGAGAGCGGAGTTATCAGCGGCGGAATGATTCCCAAGGTTGAGTGCTGCGTGAACGCAATCAGTTACGGGGTTAAAAATGTTGTCATAATGGACGGCAGAATTCCCCATTCCATTCTGATTGAACTGCTCACAAACGAAGGCGCGGGCACTATGTTCAGAAGGGACTGAAACATATGAATATCAAGGAAATCGACAAAGAATATATAGCCGGCACATACAAGCGTTTCCCGGTAGAAATCGTATCGGGCAAGGGCTCTCTTGTGAAGGATGAGGCCGGAAAAGAATACATCGATATGGGCTCCGGAATAGGCGTCACCGCTTTCGGAATTGCCGATGACGAGTGGCAGAAAGCCGTTACGAAACAGCTTTCGGAGGTCCAGCATACATCCAATCTCTATTACACCTCTCCCTGCGCTCTGCTTGCCGAAATGCTCTGCGAAAAAACAGGGCTTAAAAAGGTGTTTTTCTCAAATTCCGGCGCAGAGGCAAACGAGTGCGCCATCAAGGCCGCGCGCAAATACGGCAGCGAGCACAAGGGTGAAGAATACTTTGAAATCATTACCCTCGTAAACAGTTTTCACGGCAGGACCATCACCACTCTTTCCGCTACGGGTCAGGATAAATTCCACAGCCTTTTCACCCCGATGACACCCGGATTCATATCCGTGCCTGCGGGGGATATCGACGCGCTCAAAGAGGCTGTTTCGGCTCACAAAGCGAGCGGAATTATGATGGAATGCATCCAGGGCGAGGGGGGCGTAATCGCTCTTGACAGTGACTATGTGAAGGCCGCGGCGGCTCTCGCAAAAGAGAACGACCTGGTGCTGATTATCGACGAAGTGCAGTCCGGCAACGGCAGGAGCGGAGCGCTTTATTCCTATATGAATTACGGCATCGAGCCCGATGTGGTTACCACGGCGAAAGGGCTCGGCGGCGGTCTGCCCATAGGGGCGACAATGCTCGGCGAAAAGGTGCAGGATATCTTTTCTTTCGGCGACAACGGCTCCACTTTCGGCGGCAATCCTGTGTGCTGCGCGGGTGCCCTGAGCATACTCGGCAGAATAGATGACGCCCTGCTTGAAGAAGTGAGAAAAAAGAGCGAATATATCTTCAGTTCCTTCTCCGGCGCGCCCGGAATCGAGAGTGTTTCGGGCATGGGACTTATGATAGGCGTAAAGACCGCAAAGCCCGCGGCGGACGTGGTCGCGCAGTGCATTGAAAACGGTGTTCTCTGCCTTACGGCAAAGGATAAAGTGCGCCTGCTTCCCGCTCTCAACATCCCGTTTGATCTGCTCGAAAAAGCGGTTGAAATCATCAAAGCGGCGGCCGAACAGTAACAGTTTCGCAGGTAAAAAACAGCATACAAAACACACAAAAGGGGACTGCTCTTCCGGGCGGTTCCCTTTTCACATAAAAATTCCGTAACATTTACACAACACTTATAAAATATTTAAAAGTAAAACTGCTGAATTCGGAGCATAACTTTTTGGACATATTAGCCAAAATGTCCGCCTGATTATATATAAATAACGCGGAATATTGACATTTTACCTGTACACATATATAATATAGACGGAAGACTATAGGGGAAAGTGCACCCTGTCGGCATTCGGTGCCGCTTTTCCCGGTTCAAATTTATCAGCAAAGGGTGATGTAAATTGGCTTCAAAAGTCCTTAACATCGAACTCGGTAAGCGCATGGTTAAAATGTGCATGACCATCAGCAAAGGCAAATCATTCCAGGTCAGCGATGCTTTCGTATTCGCAACTCCCGAAGGCGCTGTCGTTGACGGTCAGGTTGTCAACCCGGCAATCCTCGGCGAAAAAATCAGAGACCAGCTCACACTCCGCCGCATTTCTCTTACCGACACCGTTATGTCCATCGCATCCTCAAAGATAGCGATGCGTGAAGTCACGGTTCCCGCCGTGAAAAAAGATCAGGTCAAAAACATCATCAACACAAACGCATCGGATTATTTCCCGGTTGATATCTCCAAGTACGTTGTTTCCTACACCGTGCTTGATACCACCAAGACCGACAGCCGCGTTATGGTTTACGCTGTTCCCTCCACCATCATTGAGGGCTACACCAGCCTTGCGGAGGCGGCGGGTCTTGTTATCAACGCTCTCGATTTCGCAGGCAACTCCCAGTATCAGGTTCTCAAGGGCCTGGGCTCCGAAGGAGTTGTAATGTACGTAACAGTGGATGCCGACTCCGCTTTCGTTACATTCATGGAAGGCAGCAAACTTCTTATGCAGCGTTCTCTTTCCGTTGGCGGCGACGATATGGTATGCCGCTATATGGGACTTGAAGGCAGACCGGAAGAAGAATACCTTGACTGCCTCGAAGAACTCAGCGTATCACTTGACAAGCCCGAAACCACCGCCGATACCGACGGGCTTGATGAATATTTCACCCGCCTTGTTATGGGTATCGCCAGAAGCCTTGACTTCTTCAACAGCGGCGACTACGGCGACAAGACCGTAGAAAAGGTAGTGCTCATGGGCTCCTGCGCCCACCTTGTTGACCTCAAAGAAAAGGTTGAGGAATCCGTCGGCGCGGAAACCGTGTGGCTTGAAGAACTCGAAAACATCAAGGGCCTTGCCAACAGCGTGGGCGACATTTCGCTTTACATCAATTGCCTCGGCGCCCGCCTCAAGCCCCTGAGCCTTCTTCCCAAAGAGTATCTTCAAAAGACAGGTCAGAGCGGCAAGCAGTCCATACTCGGCGACCGTAACGCGGGCTACATCGCCCTCGCGGCGTTCACCGGCCTCGCCATCCTCATGGTCGGCTTCGCCCTGTTCCAGAATCATTCTGCAAAGAAAGAACTCGAAGACCTCAATGTCAGCATCTCCTCACTGCAATACGCGGAGGAAATCTACCATAAGTACAACCTTTATGAGGCAGGAAAAAACAATATTGAGAGTTTCGTAGCAGGTGCTGATACTCGTAATAAGTATTTAAGCGATTTCTTCACTGAACTCGAAGCAAAGATGCCTTCATCCATACTTGTTTTAACTGCTGATTGCACTAACGATGGCGTTTCGCTGAATGTAAAGGTTCCGTCTTTTGATGAAGCGGCGGTTATCATAAGGCAGTTCAGATCTTTTGACTCTATTGAAGTTATTGAAGTTAGCGATATTATCAGGCAGGTTGAAGAAGGAACTGGTCTCGTCAGTTTCACCATCACCTGCAATTATCCCGTGCCCACCACCGCTCCGCCTCCGTCCACAGAAGCGACAACGGCTGAAGATGTAATGTAAGGAGGCAGTGAAATGAACCAACTTAATTTCAAAGATATCGTTGCAAAAATAAAAGGTCTTCCTACCAAGACGAAAAATATTTTATTGCTTGTAATCGGTATAGCAATCTTTTTAGGTGCATACACCCTCGGATTTCAGAAGATTCAGGAGAAGACTGCTGCAGTTCAGACGGAGTGTGGCAAGCAATCCGCTTATGTCAACGAGCTCAAAAACTATTATAACAACATCGGCACATACGAAAAAGGCATAGAAGAATCACAGACCACAATAGATGGTATTCTTGTAACTCTTCCGCGCGGCATAAAAACCGAAGATTTTCTTATGTATATCAAAACCATGAATGAAGATCTCGGCACGAGGCTTAAATCAACTCATTTTAATGCTGACAGTTTTCTCGGCGAATTTCCTTGTGTTGTTGATGGAAAGAGCGTGACGATTCAGTCATATCGTTCCGGCGCTACTTTTACCAGTGATATGACATATGCCCAGTTCAAAGAATCACTCAAATATTTATATGAGCAGACCAAGCAAATAACATTCCTTGAAAAAGTTGGTCTCACTTACGATTCCGAAAATGCCCTGCTCCAGACAAACTATGAAATTTCAAAGTATTACATCACCTATGAAGGTGGCGAATATGTATTTGTTCCCGTTCCCGATACGTCTCTCGGTGTTGGAGATCCGTTCGGCACAGCATCAAAATAATTTTTGAAAGGGGAGAAGTTCTTTGAATCACAAAAAATTGAATAACAAGGGCTTTTCCCTTGTTGAATTATTGTTGGCAGTTGCCCTTTTGGCACTTGTTGTGCTTCCTCTTTTGCAGGTGTTCACTCTTTCCGCAGATATAACCCGCAGATCCAGAAAAGTCGGTGAAGCGACTGCCGCGGCACAAAATATACAAGAAACTATTGTTGCGCGCGGAGTAGATAACATCTGCGGAAGAACAGATGATGGATGCATGTCTGACGCGCTTGCTCTTGAAATGCTTGGCAATCTGAATGGAGACGATACTACCGTTAGTGAAGACAGGTCTCAGTTAATAATCAGAGGCGTTGATGTCGGTTCCAGAAAGTTTGATGCTAAAGTGCTGTTTGATCCGGTCGGCTCTGAAAAAACAATTTATCACGAAGAGGGCGGCAACCCTGTTGACCGTAGTATTTACACTATTAATGGCAAATCAATAGCGCAATATACAGAAATGCGTTCTCACATTTACTCTCAATCATTCGTTCCCAACCAGAATTTGGATGAGCGGGCAAATCAGGATTTCTACTTCAAAAATCCCGGCGCATTACACGAAACAGTAACACGCACCAGATCTATCACAGTAAATGTTGATTCTGTCCGAGAGGGCGCAGATAAAATAAAAGTCAACGCAGAAGTGACTTTTAAATATGAGTATAGTTTTGACGCTCCTGATCGTAACAACCCTGATATCATTAGTCATTACTACGATACCATTATTGAACCCTCGGCAGAAGAGCCTTTCAGTTACAGTATAAATCCGATTGAGTCATACGATGAAGAGGTTGCCTGTTTCCTCATTTATTACCCATTCCTTGAAGTTAATTCGGCAGGGGTTATTCCTACTGAAAATATTAACATTAATATCGACAGAAATAATCCCGATTCAAAACTTAAATTCAAGCTTTTCCTTGTGAAACAGGTTCCGATGATTTTGACTGAAGAAGGCAATTATATCAATGCGATTGACGCCGGCCCTGCCGGTCAGGATATTTTGAATAGAGACAGACAGTATTCGTTTGCAATCAGTGAGTTTCACAATTCTAATTATCAAATTACTCTCGATGAGTTTGGTAACCCAACAGACGATATGATGAATGTTTATACCAACGCTCACAGATCAATTGCCGACAGTTCGCAGGAAATCAGTTCTTACTCATACAAAATAAAATCGCCGCATAGTTCGGGTTACTTCTATTTTTCCAGACCGTCGTTGCTGAGAAATCAGCTGGTCAAAACTAATCCCGAAAACAGATTTTTTGATGTTACAATAATGATTTACGATGCCGGCAAAGCAGACGATGATGATGCTACGCCGATTTTCGAAATGGAAGCGAGCAAACTTAAGTAGTCCTATCGGAGGTAGTTTTATGAAGCGCAGAGTTTTTCAAAAACTGAATAACAAAGGCGCAGGTATTGTCACTGTTCTTGTGGCGATTATATTTCTTGCGGCCTTCGGCACTCTGATTCTTACCCTTTCACATACCAATTTTGAAATGCGCATCTCCGAGAGAAAAGGAAAGCAGACTCTTTATGATGCCTCATCTGTTGTTGAGCAGTTAAACGCCGGCATACAGGATATTTGTTCCGAGGCTATAGTTAACGCTTATGCCAACACTCTTCCCAGATATAATGACTTCGGCTCCAATGTCAACATTGAGTTCAGAGAGCATTATCGTGATGGTATTACCGGTTGGTTCGGTCCTTATCTGGACGGAGATAATTATGTAAATCCGAGTGCCCGTGATCCAAAGGGCGTGCTCTTTGATGTTGAAACAGGCACATATAATCTCAATGTTCTCAGGGCAATGATTGTTGAGGATGAATACGGAACTATTGTTATTGAGTCTACCGACCCCGTTTTAAATGCAAATAATAAAGGTGTCGCGTTAAACCTTTCATCGGAGATCGTTGAAGGCGAAAAACCGGACCCGATTATTCTTAAAGGTCTCTCCGTTACTTTTACAAAAGACGGACGCACAACAAGAGTTCAAACGGATATTTCTATTGATTATCCATCCATTCCATACAGCAACCAGTCCCTTAATAATACAAGCATCACCCGTAACGCCTGCATCATAAGAGGCAATCTTATTCAGCAAGCCAATCAGGGAGACTGCAGCATAAAAGGTGGCGCTTATTTCGGCAATGCCTATTTTACAGGAGCAGGGTCAACTTTTGCTTTCAAAAGGGCTGATGAAGAAAACAGCAATTCCACTTTCATCACACCCGGCAACATTGAGGTTTCCGGATATTCTGTCAAGTCGGGCGGCTCAGAGCATTTCACTCTTGAATCAGGTAGCACCCTCTGGGCGGGCAGTGTTATCGTTAATGATGATGGAGCCGTTCGTCTCCTGGGAGATACAAGAGTTGCAGATGACCTCAATGTTAAAGGTAAAAATGCCGATATAACACTTGCGGGCAGCTATTTTGGATTTGGTTACAGTGAAACAGAGAATAATCAATCAAGTTCTATCCTTGTTAATTACAGAGGGCAAAAAGATTCAGTGCAAGGAGCAAAATTTAATTTTGCCAATCTTGACAGTTTGATTCTTGCCGGACGAGCTTTCATACAGCCGCAGTATTATCCTGAGGGCGTTTCTTCGGGCGAATCTTTTTCCTCCAAAGAAAATCAGAAAGCTTATCTGTTGCCGGCAGAGATGGTTTATTATGTTTACCAAAACACGAGAACACAGTTTTTCACCAATCCTGAAAAAATGGATACCGGCAAATTCCAGGAGATAAAGAGTCCGGATACCGCTCTCTATCCCGGCGACGGTTTCTTTATAGATGAAAATGTATATATTGTCGGCAAAAAGACTGCTTCGGACTTTGGCATTACCGGAGTAAAAATTGCGGCCGAGACTTTTGATTCCTCTGGAAAAGTAATGGTTTATGCGTTTGCGGAGTTTGAAAGCAGAGAAAAAGCAAATGAATTTTTCAGAGCTTATTACAGCACTTATCCCGACATTATCAATACATATTTGAATCGAAGTGTAGACAGTGTCAGCATTGAAACAATCAATCAGGAAACAGGCAATGTAAAAACGCCTACGGTAATAACAGGCGGTTATTTTCCTTACGGAAACAGCCAGACTCTCGGTTACACCCCTGATAGTGATTTTACCGTATATGTTGGGCTTGCTGATATTTATCAATCACAGTTTGATATTCTTACCACGACAATGAATGTGGTGCAGATTGAGGAAGGCGGAGACGAAGATCCTCTCGATTTCATTCTTTCCGAAAATCTGAGTGAAATCAGCGGAGACGGCTATGAAACCTATTTTAACACCGAAGGTAAAATAGTTGCTATTGCTGCAAATGGTGATGTAGAGATTAAGAAAGCGGAAGCTAACGGAAAAATTCAAAAAATAATTACAGTTAATGGTAACACTGTGCAGAATGCCGATCCTGATACAGTTTGCCTAATTCTTTCCAATGGCAATATTGTTGTAGACAATCTTAATTTTAATGGCCTTATAGTTGCCGAAGGAAATCTTGAATTTAAAAACTCCGCTACATTAAATGAAGAACATGACAAGGTTTCTCTTGCTCTTCGCGCCACATCGGGTGACGGCGACAGTATAACAGAGTATATTGAAAACGCTGATGTTAATGATGTTCAGGAAGCAGACCCGTGGGCTGTAACAAAACTTGTTACTTATGAAAACTGGAAGAGAAGCAGCGATGACGAATAAAGGAGCGATTACTATGACAAAGCGTAATAACAAGGGCTTTTCTTTGATAGAGCTCTTAGTGGTTGCCGCTATTGTTATAGTTGCTACCGCAGTTGCAGGCGGGGCGGCCACAAGTGCCTATCATGCCCGCTCTTATAAAGCGGCAAAAACTGTTGACGGTATGATTGCTCAGAGCAAGGTCAACGCACTCAGCGGCACAAAAAACTGCCTGATTATTACATTCGATTCGTCAAGCAATTGTTATAAATGCGGTTTACACACCATTGAATATAACAGTGAAACCGGCGAGTATTATGATTCTGCCGAAGCATACGAAGAGCAGGAAATCGGCAACAATCATCTTCATATAATCTGCGGCGAAGTTGATATTCTTTCGGGCGGAAAAATCCGGCTTGAATTCAACATGGATACAGGCAGGATTAAAAGCCTTAAAACCGGAGCCGGAGGAAATACTACGGTGCTTGGCCCGGGTGTTACCGATACGGTTGCAGATATTGATTTCAATTTCTATACTAACCGCACAATAAGAATTTACAAGTCCACCGGCGAGCACGAGTTCCTTTAATATCCGGTAGTTTTCGGGTGATTATTTATGAAAAGTAAAATAATACAACTGAAAAAGAACCTGCGTGGCAATAAAGGCTTTTCACTCGGAGAACTGCTTATCGCTTTTGCCCTGCTTTCGCTTGTGGCAATCGGAGTGATGGCAACTATCTCAGCCGGCACGAACCTATATACCACTACCAACAAGCAGGTTAATCTTCAGTATAAATCACAGACAGCTTTGGCACAGTTTCAGCAGTATTTTATGGATTGCAGCACAGGCATCACAAAACAGGATGACGATGTTATCTATTTTTCCAATGAAGATACCGTTTATGCATTCAGACTGGATGCTGATACAAACAAAGTATATTTTGCGAGCTCACCGGTAAGTTCAGCTGCAACGGCGCTTATCAAAAACAAAATCACAGACCCGTTTTGCTCAGATGTATCCGCACTTACAATTGAGGTGTATCCTCTGCCCTCGCAGGATGACAGAGCCGGTTCCGTAAAAATAACCCTCACTGTTGTTGACGGCGAAAGATCATTTTCAACTAACCAGATTTTTTCATTCCGTAACAATCCTGTATATATCAGGAACACAGATGACGGCAGCTCATATCTGAGCACATTGATTGACACTTTATCCGGGGATTGATTTCCCTTTGCAACTCCCCTTGCATACATAGTTATAAGGAGGCAGAAATATGAAAATAAAGAAAACGCCTGAAAAATTGAAAAAAGCTGTTTCCGGCACTTTGGCTGTTGTGCTTGCCGCAACGGCTATGGGACCTCTGTTTTCTGTCAAATCATCTGCGAGATCTTTTGATTATATTGAAGATTTAAAAAGAGATTTGAACCGCGGAGGCAGCTTTGAAGTTATTGAGATGGTGCCTGATGCCGAGCAGACAACAATGGGTTTCCTTTCCGCCGGCAGTGAACCTCTGAATATCTTTGCAGATAAGGCGTCAGAAAAAGCGGGCTGGACTCAGAGTGACCGCATTACTTATATGACCGCGGTTTACAATAATCTTAAGGGTAAAGGCATTATAGGTGATGCCGGCACCACAGATTATCCTTTGACTATGGGGGAGGGCTACAAGGAGTATTTCCCCTGGCAGGTAACCAAAGTTGATGATAGGGATTATTACCGCAACGAGGACTTAACAAACGGAGTGCCCAAAAACGGCGCGAAACCGCTAAGAGAAGTGACGCTGGCGTCTTCCGATTCCAGCATAATTCACGGCACCTTTACCGATGCGCCGAAAAATGATTATGGTGTTCCTCAAGGCGACTACAAGCTCAACGCAAGTTACAGCCCTTCAAAAAAGCTGTTTTTCTATAATGAGTTCAATGATAAATTCGGCCCATCTGGCACCCTGTGGCAGGTTAGTAACAAGTTGATAAATTATGCATCCGGTGATAATCTCAATTTCAATGCATCTGACAAATCCGTATCTGTCTCCACCGGAAGTATAGCTCATGTCCTTCCCGTTACCACCACATATGCCTCAAGCAAAGGTTATTTTATGGAAGTTGAAAGAGATACCGAGTATGAGCTTTCTTTCCATGTGAATGTTAATAACAACGGAAAGTTTTATGTCGCGGCATATACAACATCAGCCGGCGAGCTCTCTTCTCTTATCGGAGCAACGACTCTCTATCCTGATAAGATATATGAAACGAGCAGTGATGCAAATGTGAATGAATCGGTGGGTGGCACTTACAAGGTCACAATCAAAACGCCGCAAATGACAGACCTTACTAAAAAGCTGTATATTCAGCTTTGCTTCGGCGTTGACAAGACCACAAATACTACCGCCACATTCTCCGATGTTTATTTCGGAGAGCCGCTTGGTGATGTGCGCGGCTTTGTTCAGGATACCGACAGATTCATTTACGGCTCGGAGAGTTATTCCGATACCGATAACGATTTCTGGTATAATCTTATATTCACACCGATTTCCTCTGCCGATTGGGAAACCTTGGATTTCAACGGCATAGGCATCTACGAGGAGATTCCCGGAAATCCCGGCAATTACAGATGCGTAGGCGTTGCCGGAGTAGATGACGCTGAGGCCCTTGACCTTGATTATGACAAGGCGATGGCCGGAGAGTATTTCACCGCGGCTATTAACGAAGACGTATATGACAGCAGCGGCAAGGGCTTGCAGACAGTTACGGCCACTCGAGATGAATATCATACTTATCGTGCAACGCCAGTTTTTGAAGCCGGCACATCGAATCTGAGCTTTAAAAAGAGAAATGACAGCGGTTTTGCATGTGGATACTTTAAAGCACTTGAAAAAACCTATTCTTATGTCGGTGGAAACAGCGACTATGTTTTTGAGCCTGACAGCAGCTCTCCGGAATCCATAACCGTATACACGAAAAAAGCATATTATTTAAACGATTTCACCAATAATGATTTATTTAAAAAGGGAGCCCTTGATTACGATGTAAACACGGACAATTTCCCCGTAACGCTTTCAACCGTAACTCCCGAATCGCTTAATGTAACTGAATCGTATCTCGGCAGATTAAAGGTTACAAATATGATTGTAATCTCTGCCGGCACGGCAACTTCAATCAGCACCTTGCCGGGCAAAATAAAATATACCGAAGATATTTCGGAAGATGTCAAAAATGCGATACTCGATGCTGCCGGAGGCACATATAAAGTGCCTGTGGCTGTCGATTCGCGCCTGATTGACCCGGCCTATGCCAATGTGATTTCTTCAAGCGAACTGCCCAACCTTTACTCTCTGATTTATGAACTTATTGACAGGGTAACCGAAAACGGCGGCGTGTCAATTATAGGCGGCGGCGTAAGCGCAAACATTTACGCTTTCAATCCCTCGCATATCGGCGGAACAGCAGCTTCGATTGCCACAAAAGAAATCAAAAGAACCATTTCCGGGGCGAACAGCAACACCTCGCCCTACTATGATGTAAAATATCAAATTAATTATGAAAACAATATAAAAGGCACAAGCAATCCTTTGCCTAACTCGGAGGTTAATGAAGCCTCGTGTTTCCGCTGTATTATCAATTACAGAGGCAGAAGGATAATGAGCGCAATACGCAATTTCAGAGTGCTCGATATTGAGCCTTATACCAACGACCCCCAAAAGCAGTATTATTATCCTAAATCCCAATACACGGCGCAAAATAAATCCTACATTGATGAATATATTATCGGCTCGCAGTGGCTGCCGGATAAATACTTTGAAAATGAGCAGGGCGAAAAAGTAACAATCACCGAAGATAACGCAAAAGACTATATAACCCTCACCCGTATGTCCACTGCCGAGCTCAACGGCACAGGTGCTAAGATAGTTGAAAACTACGACCTGGTTTATATCGGCGCGGCAGTCGGCAATCTTGAAAAGCAGGCAACTTATAAAAACGGCAACACCGAAATTGCTTATAACGACTCAAGGCAGGAAATAAAAAACAAACTTTATACCAGCATAGGTGATGCCTACACATCCGGCAATATCAAATATGACGGCACCAACCTCAAAGATATGGTTAAGGGAACCATAGAAGGTGAAACCCTTGCCGGCCTCGTTGACGCCGACTATACGTCCATTACAGGTAAGCAGAGCAGATTCAGCACATATTATATTGCTCCCGACCATGAGTTTGACCTGCGCACCACCGGTAACGACATTACCCGTGATGTGATGGATCAGCTGCAGGATTTTGCCGACGCGGGCTTCCCGATTGTTTTTGCAAATGACCTCGTTGAATCTCAAACTTTCAGCACGCAGTTTACCGTTAAAGTAACCACAAAGCTTGTTTATCGTGGCACTTCAGGTAATGATCCCTGGGGTGAGCCTACCAGAGTTCAGGATGACAACGGAAACTGGGCTTCATTCAAGACCAATGACGCAGCTTCAGGCACAGACACGGTTTATTTTGCCTTTGTTAAAGCGGAATTGATAGGCGATGTTCCCAAAGGTATAATCCCCGTTTTCACCTGGAAATGGGCGAAAAACGGTAAGGAACAGGGCACCAAAAATGTGGATTACGCTGAGTTTTACAGAAGCAGAACGGATGCGGAGAAAAATGGCATAAGTTCGAAAGAATCAGAAAACTGGGTTGAGCCTATTGCCGATGAATCAAAGCTGACTACTGACCAGACAGCCAGAAACTGGTACAGCACCATAGGCGACTGGAATTATCAGGAACACTACAAGGATCAGAACGGCGATAAAATCATTTCCGGTATTTCCCTTAATAAAAAAAGCGACAGAGACAAATTGAGATATCAGAAGCTCAATGAGGATTACCGTTATTATTGCGATGTAACATTCAGACTGCCCGAGCAGGGAGAGACCGATTACGGAGTGCCGGTTTCCGATGCATACAAGCAGAAGTTCATCACCAACAAATTAAAGCTCCACAGTAATGAGATCACATTCTGTAATGGTAATTCCGATAACAGTGCATACAAAAAAGGCTTTGATTACAGCCGCGATCCAATTGATTACAACGATAATTCTCTTAAAAAGAATTGCAAACAGACCTTTACACTTACCGGAAGAAGAACCGGAAACGATGCTCTTGCTTATGTTAACATCAGTCCGAATCCGCGCAGTTGTAATGTGTTTGTGGATTACAGTGAGTTGAATTGGAGGCATCATGCAAGAATAGGAACCTATGGAGACTGCGGTTGTAATAATGGTGTTCACGGAACTATTACAAACGAAGATGACGGGACAATGAAAATAACCAAGACAGCGTGCGATTATGCTTATTTGGCTATAGAAGGAGATATCAACGGCGAGCATTCATGGGATGAGGTCGGCGCTTGGGGCACCGGTGACCGACACGGTGATTACAATTGTTCGTGGACATCTTATATCACCAAATACAATGTTGTTCCGAACTCCGCATGGATCAGCGGCGCAGATGATAACTCGACAGGCACCATAACCATTAATATGAAGGGAGACACAAGGGTTGAGGAGCGAACGGTTGACAACACAACCTTCCTTTATCAGTTTATGTCTAAAGTCTACAATAAGGTAGATAATACAATTGACAGCAGCCGCAGCAAAGTGGCACTGCCGAACATATTTGCAGCCAGCGATTTCAATGAAGAAGCCGGCAGAGACAGGCTTGTAACAAGAATAGATTCTCTTCAGGCGCCGAAGCTTGATGTTGACCCATACACCCTTGTTTCCTATCCCGATGCTCTTCCGGACAGAAACCTTAAGATTGACTTTGCCGTGCGTAATGAAAAGACGGCAGGAGCCAAAGCGTATGAGGTCCATCTGTATATAGACGGCAACCATGATGCTGTTTTCAGCGATTACGAAGAAACAGACCCGACTTTGCTTAAAAAGAAGAGCTCGGAAGCTCCGGAGCCTCAGCATGTCAATAACAAACTGTGGACTGTAACCAGCTCCTCTTCACACGGCTCAGACAATCAATACACGCTTGAAAAGACTCTTCCTTCCAGCTATGTCGGCATTATTCCGTGGAAGCTTGTTGTGATGGATCCTAACGAGACTAATGCCCACGGCGAGAAGATTCTTCACGATTCATACATCGGTTACGCATACCGTAAAGCGGGTGTGGGTGAAGGCACGGTAATTAAGGCAGTTCAGGTGCTGCCTGCCGACCAGTGGTCAAACTCTGTTGCGAAACGATATAATGCAGTTAACAATCTGATTTCCGACTACAATTCACCTTCAATCAGAGGCATTTGGAGGCCTAATGAAAAAGAAGATGAAGACAGGCCCAAAGAAGGCGGCAAATATCCGAAGTGGTATGATGTTTCGAAGGCGGATGTTACCAAAACGCCGTATGACCCCGAAACGCTCAGGGCTGCAGCAAAGGGCAACGCATATCTCGGCTCGCTCTTCCTCGGCACCGGCGCCGGCAGAGACGGCACAATATATAAGGATGACCCCAATATTGCCGGTGATAAAGTTAACGAAGCCTGGTATCTGAGAGAAAACACTACCGCCAAAGATATTACAGGCAGGTCGAACTTCATCTATGAATATACAGATGTTGATTTTAAGAATGACGCTTTCTATCAGCTCTGTATTGCCGAAGATTCCAAACTTGACAGAACAGTTTACTATGATCCGCTTCAGAGTGAAATAGATGTTGACAGCGGAGACCAATCCGATTATCAGCTCGACCTCAAGCAAAAGCTAAAGGAACAGTTTGCATTATTCTCCAAAGACAGAATCAAATACAGAACCCATGTTGAGTTCTGGGTTAATCCCAAAGGAGAAAAGGTGCCTAAGACCAAAGCTGACGGATCTGTTATGACCGACTATTTCGGCAATATTATTTACACTTATGAGCAGTTTGATTTTGAGCTTGACATCGCTCTAACCGATATCTATGAAATGAATTTCTGCTGGTATCAGAATATGGACGCTGTGGAAGCCAAAAATGATGAAGGCAAGCCTACCGATTTCCTGGCTCAGTATGATATGCTGATTCTTGGCTTCGGTGATTCCTATGGCAAGTATGAAAGGCAAAACAGAGCAGGTCTCAACCTTGCCGCAGCAACTCTCGGCTTCAACCTGTATTCCGCTCTGGCTATACGCAATTTCATTGACAGCGGCAGGCCCGTCCTTTTCTGCCACGATACCACAAACGGCAATGTGAACTTTGTTGATTACTATGCTCTTAATGTCGTAAGCTGGTTTGCAGATGTGGTAGATAAGGTAGAAGAATTCTGGAACACTACCGTTAAGGAGACCGCCACAAGAGTCTGGATTTGGTTCAGAAATGTTGTGCGCTCTTTTATCGGTAAAGAACCTATCAAGATTGATGAACCGAGAATTGATCAGGAAGCAGAGCTTAACAACAAGATTGCCGATAACCGCACAAGAGACGGCTATTACAACAACCTGGTTTTGCGATATCCGCTTAAATTGGACAGATACGGCATAACCTATGAAATAAGCCGAAGTATGAACCAAAAGGTTAATTCATCAAGTTCGTCAACTGATACTGACACATATTACGGCACTTTCTGGGAAGATGCCAACTTTAAGCACGGCCATCAGTTCAGCTATCTGCTCGGCACAGATATTCCCGCAGTCGATGCGGACGGAAATGTTGTTAATAACAAATATGTCACAACTGCGGAAACCGGTAATAGCGAGACTCGCGGCAGAGTTGTTTCCGAAGTTGAAATGCTTGCACACGGCTTTACTGTTGCTTATGAGCCGAGCTCTGCAAAGAGACACACCAAAGCAGTTGACGGCGATGAAGAAATCGTTTACACCACTTATCCGGATAATACGCCGGGCGGCACAAAGATGGTTGACGGCGTAAAAGTTACAGCTACATTTGGCGGAGAGCAGGTTAAAGCTGATTACATTTATGAATCTCAGGGCTTTACCAAGTGGACTATAGCCAGGTATCTTACCAACAGGCTTTATAGTGACAGTTCAAATGCAGATAACTATTATATGCCTATTACGGTGCCCGGAAAGGTTGACACTCCGCACAGAAGCCCGTATATTACCAGCGCGATTACTCAGGTAGGCAAGGGCTCAATCACCACCTATCCTTATGATGTAAATACATCCAAATTTAACGGCCTGACAGGCAATCAGGAAGACGGCAAGATAAGGATAATGCCCACGCACGATCAGTATTACCAGATTAACCTTAATGATGGTGATACAACTGTTTGGTATTGCCTTGCAGACCCGAGCGACAGCAACAAGTCAACCGATCCCTGGGAAGGAACAACCTGCTATGACCTGCTTCCGAACGACTGCTCGAACTCCTATTATATCTACACATCGGGCAATGTAACTTACACCGGTGCCGGTCACGCTAACCTCTTCACAATTGAAGAAGCTGAGCTCTTCATCAACACGCTTGTTGGCGCTTACAGAGCCGCACAGGAGAAACCGGAAGTTTATTTCAGAAATGAAAAAGATACTCTTAATATAGAGTATCAGATGCTCACCGGAGATATGGACGCTCAGACTGAACAGGTATTCGTTGACAAAGAAATAACAGGCGTAAAAATAGTTGATCCTAACATCAATATCGGTGTAGGCGGAGGTCTTAAAGTAAACTTCTATAAAGACAGCAACCTTACCCAGCCGATTACCGACATAGTGCTTTATGAAAAAGACAGTAACGGAAAACTCAAGAGCACGGGCATTGAGCATTCGGCCGGCGGTTATCCGGTAACATCCGATGTTACATACTATTTCTATACTCCTGATGCCGTGCTTCAGGCGATGAATAGTGGCAGTGAATCATATACGATTTACGCTCAATCGTCTGTCGAAAACGGCGAAGCGAGCAACAAGGCATCTCTCGAATACCGACGTCTCGGTTTGTCACCGCTCGCATAACGATTCACAAGATTAGTTTATCATATCGCTCACTCAGGGGCGGGGCTCCGCCCCTGAGGAGTGAGAGAAACCCACACAAAAAAATATTTTTTCAAAAAAATTCCCGGTTTGTGACTGGTTTGTGACACCCGGGCGTGTAAAATGAATATGTAAGGTGAGGCGGAGCACCTGCCCGCCGGGCAAACCGGTGCAGAAACTGTCATCTTGAGCGAGCGAAGCGAGTCGAAAGATCTGAGATTCCTCGGCAAGTTCGGAATGACAAAAGCGTTACCTTCATTACAATGGTTATTGTGCTCCTTTCAAAGGGGGAAGGGGCATCGTAATAGAAAAAGTCATAAAATAAAATAAGGAGGATATTCTTTATGATGACTAAAATCGCTCATATGCGTGAGAATCGCAAAGCCAACAAAGGTTTCTCCCTTGTTGAACTTATTATCGTTATGGCAATCATGGTTGCCCTTGTAGCAGTTCTTGCTCCTCAGTACATCCGCTATCTCCAGAGATCCCGTGACGCCGTTGTTACCAACGCTGCTGAAGACGTTATGACCGCTGTTAAGACCGACTTCATCGATCCCCAGGGCGATCTCGTTCTTGATGGTGCTGATCAAGCCACCGCTGCTTCTCCCAAAACAGGTACTGTTACTGTTGCAGCAGGTGCCAATGGCGCTCCGATTACCATCACCACAGAGCATATCAAGCAGAATTCCGACAGCACCAAAAACGGCGTTGATTACCTTATGAAGCTTGCCGGTGTTGACTCCACCAGAAAAGTTAAGAGTTCTGTTACGAAGGTCATTACTGTTAAGTTTGACGGTACAAACTACGATTTCACAATTGCCTAATTATAGTTAATAGTAACATTTAATAATTAAGGTTTATCAGGGGCGGCTTAACCGCCGCCCCACAGATTAAATTTTACATGTAAATTTTAATTGAAGTGTCCGTCCCGGCACCCCCTTGTCGGGGCGGAACATTTTTGAATTTTGAATAATGATTTTAAAGAATTATAATTGTTATTGAGGATTCAGGGATGTAGGGCAAGGATACATCCTTGCCGTTCATATTCGGTAAGCATGTATGCTTACCCTACTATTTTTTAATCGGGGTTGATTCAAATGCGGCATTCAAAAAACAACAAGGGCTTTTCCCTTGTTGAGCTCATCATCGTTATGGCAATTCTCGTTGCCCTTGTGGCTGTGATTGCGCCTGCTTACCTGCGCTATGTGGAACGCTCGCGTGATGCCGTTCTCTCCAACTGCGCAGAAGAAGTTCTTCATACGGCAAACGGGGAGTATGCTATGGGACACCTGACCGGTGAAGGCAAAATCATTATAAAAAGAGGCAATGATGGATACTTATCCATTGAACTGAACAAAAATCCCAATGGGTCAGCGGCTTCGGGGTCCACGCTTGCCTATAATAACGGGGAAAATGATGAAACATTTGTTGATGTTTGCGGTATTGATCCAAACCGTGAAATCAAATCAAGGAAAGTTTATGTCATAACTATAGACAGTTTATCCGGAGCACCTCATATTACCAACCCAGAGGACGCTAATATTGATATGACAATGGAAGATCCCGACGGAGATTGATATCAGATTTATAGATTTTCGTTCACACCCGGCTCTGTGAGCCACCCTCATCCGATCGTGGAAAGGGCAGTAGATTTTGTTAGATAATGATAACCCGCCTCAGCGAGTATTCGCCGGGGCGGGTTTTGATATGGGGATGATTGTCATCCTGAGCGAACGAAGTGAGCCGAAGGATCTGAGATTCCTCGACAGGCTCGGAATGACAAAACTGTCATCCTGAGCGAACGAAGTGAGCCGAAGGATCTGAGATTCCCCGGCAGGCTCGGAATGACAAAACTGTCATCCTGAGCGAACGAAGTGAGCCGAAGGATCTGAGATTCCTCGACAGGCTCGGAATGACAAGGGATGTTGTCGAAGGATCTCTTAAAACAATTCGTCGCTTAAATCTTTCCAATTGGGGTTGACGGTTTCAACCAATTCATTCTTTTTGTCACGCCGCCAACCTTTTATTTGTTTTTCTCTTTCAATTGCAGAATAAACATCTGTTGTTTGTTCGTAATAAACCAGTTTGCTTACATTATACTTTTTTGTAAATCCGTCAACCAGTTTGTTTTTATGCTCATATATACGGCGCGCAAGGTCATTTGTCACACCTACATACATTACTTTATTATTCTGAGTCGTGATGATATACACATAGTAATTGTAGTCGCGCATAAAAACACCTTATTGTTCAGATTCCTCGGCTGGCTCGGAATGACAAACATTGTCATCCTGAGGAGTTGCAACATTATTGTCATCCTGAACGAGCGAAGCGAGTTGAAGGATCTCGGTTTCCTCAGTTTCATTGACATCAGATTCCTCGACAAGCTCGGAATGACAATTTGTGTCATCCTGAGCGAGCGAAGCGAGTCGAAGGATCTCGGTTTCCTCAGTTTCATTGACACCAGATTCCTCGGCAGACTCGGAATGACAAGGAGTGTCATCCTGAGCGAGCGAAGCGAGCCGAAGGATCTCGGACTCGTCGGCTTCGGTTTCAGTAGCTTCCTCGGCTACGCTCGGAATGACATCCGGCTCCGATCCTATTGCGTTTGCGAGGCCGAGCACTATGAAAAACAGGGGAGCAATGAATACCATCGTGTTGCCGAAAAATGCCGAGCCGATGTAACCGAACGCCGCAACCAGCGCGCAGAATGTGGCGCCGTCTATCAGCGCTCTTTTCTTAAGTGCTTTTATATAAATCGCAATCAATCCGCTAATGTAGCAAAGCACCGCGGGCAGACCAAAATCTGCGGCATACTCGAGATATTCGTTGTGAACCTTATCTTGTCCGGCATCTGAATCCAATCTTTCAGCAATACCTTCAAAGCCGAAACCAATCCAAGGTTTTTCTCTTATATATCTCATCGTGTTTCGCCAGAGCCCCCAGCGAAGTGTGCCGGCGTCATCCGCATTTTCTTCATCAAAGATTATGAGTCTCAGATCTGTAAACATTGTAAGAAGTTGTGTGAAGAAACTTTCTACAAAAAGACTTGTTATCATACAAATTGTAAGAAAAACCCCGAAAAGACCAAGTGCGGAAAAGCTGAATTTCTTTCTGATTACCGAATCAGCGATTATCATTATTATGAACGCTAAAAAACATGCAACGAAGCAGCCGAAAGTGTTGTTCAGCGCAAGCACATAGGAATTAAGGCAGAGCGAAATAAATGCAAACGCTTTTCTGCCCTTGTTTTCATCTTTGAGTATAAGCGCGGCAGAAAGCATAATCAGAATTGTGAGAAAATATGCATAAAAATTGATATTGTAATAAACAGAACAAAGATGTGGATGATTTGCTATCGGTATTTCCCAGACATATTCATTTACAAGCGTCATTGCGCCGTTTACAAGTCCAAGCCCCAAAATAAAATATAATATGTAATATTTTATTTTTTCTTTTCTAATCAGTGAGCCGGCAAAATAGTAGAAGAAATACATAAGAATTGACAAGAAAGCCTCTCCTCTGGGCGTGAGCCCAAAAAAGAGTTCTCTGGATATCCCGTTTAATGCAATCGAAATACATGCCAGTATCAGAAAGACGAGAAAAAACAGCCCCGGACTTTTATCGGAATTAATCAGAGTTTTATTTCTCTTTTCATATATTAACTTTGTAATTATACCAACAATACCAACTAAAAGAGAAATCGTAAAAAAACAGTTGATAATTCCGGCGAAATAATCACCGGGATACTCGTATGTACTGAGCGCTTTCAAGAGCTGTTCAAAGTTCATCGTTTCTTTAAACAAAAACGTATATACAATTATATGAACTATATGTGCCAGCGGATACATAAGCAAAGCAACGGCAAGCCAGCCCTCGCTGTTTTTAACGAAGATATCATTGAGAGTATATCTGTTTTCGGTGAGTGATTTAAGGTTCATAGAGCCTCCGCTTATGCTTTTTTCATTGAAAGAATCGTTTTGATGCTTTTAGTTATTGTTTTGCGATATAAAACAGCGGCAATAATTATTATTGCGAGTATTAAATATCTGGTATAAAAATGCGTATATACAGGCAAAACCAAAAAACCGGCAAGAGTAAACGTAAAGGAAATCAGAATAATCAACATTGTATCATAGGGCTTCACGCCGTCACAATACTTCTTGCAGACTGTATTCATAAATATATAATGACCTGTTGCGTAGAGAATAAAGCATACAAGCGTGGTATAACCTGCGGCGATAAAGCCGAATTTTTTTATGAATATGAAGTTTAAAACTATGTTTGCAACGGCGGCAATCACACTGGCGATTGCTATGAAGTGCTTTTTCTCATAGTAAAAAGCAAACTTCGCAAACATATCATAGCAATACATATAGTAAACACTCATCGCCACAGGCGGGATAACCCATATTGCATCGTAGTATTCTGCCGGGGCGAATATCCTGACCGCTTCTGGCGCGATAAGAATTAAAACAAAGTTTACTATTGCAACGCCAATAAGAGATATATAAGCAATGGGTTCAATTTCACTTATTTCTTTTGCTTTTATTCTTTGATAAATCCAGGGACTCAGAGTTTGAAGCAGAGCATTATTGAAGATAACCATTATCATTGCAACAGCATATGCAAGGTTATATATTCCGGCGGACGAATCATCAACTATACGCTCAATCATTATCCTGTCGGAACTGTTGAGCACAACCTGTGAGAGATAGTGTGGGATAAGCGGTATGCCGAAAGACAGAGCGTATTTCCAGTAATCTGCCGAGAAAAATCTTCTGCCTTTGTTCAGTTGAATAAAATACAGCGGCAGATAAACAATAAAGGCAATCAGCACGCTGCCGAGAATTTTTGCAGTTACTTTATCATCGGAAAGCTTTATGAATATAATCGAAGTAACAGGGCTCAGCACGGAAACAATCAGTGTTACAATAACAAGTGCCTTATATCTGTAAGCGTTTCTCTGCTCCGCTATCCAAAAGCCGAAAACTGCCGACAGCCAGATAAAAAGAAGCATAAGCAACATCTGCACTGTTGTGAGCGAGAGGATGTCATTCCAGAAGTTTTTAAAAGAGAGATAAATAACAGTCCATATTGCAACAAGGACTGTTGTGACACCCTGAAAAGAGGAAGTAAAAGAATCTTTGTCACTGTCAAATTTTACAAGCCCTTGTTGAAATACACCGGCAAAAAGATTAAGTGAAACTATAATTGTCAGAATCTGAAACCAGGAATTAAAAACACCGTATTGACCGTATTCCGAGGTGGAAAGCAGTCTTGTAAAAATCGGGGTTGTTATTACATGTATTCCTTTTTGCAGGGCACCGCAAATCAGAGCCCAAATGGATGATTTGACTTTGACGGGCAAATTATTGAATTTCTGAAACAACTTACCCATTACAAAACTCCTAGATTTCTTTGAACATTATTTCGGCTGCTTTTAAATCTTTAATGTCGTCTATTTCAAACCATCTTCCGTTTAATTGGCACGGCCTAAAGTCACACATCTTAAGGATATCATTTAGAGCTACTTCGCTCCATTTTTTAACTATACCGTTATCTATATATTCAGCGCATTTCCGGAAAAAGATTTCACCGCTTTTTGCTGAAAACTTATAGATATCAATCGAAGAACCCAAAGCCAACTCTCTCTCAATGCTTTTTGATATTTCAGTCAGCTTGCCGTTTTCCTCAACCACTTTCATCGACTCTTCAATATAATTACCTATGTCAACGACGATAGCATCTTCATACTCAGTTTCAAGCAACGATTCAACTACCGATTGATCAAAAAACACATCTCCGTTCATCATTAAAAAACCAGAGCCCAGCATCTTTTCTCTGCCGAGATACGCAGAATACATATTGTTTGTGGTTGAATAATCGTTGTTATGCAAAAAAAACACATGCGGAAACCGGGAAATAATTTCGGCTTCAAGCAATTCCGATTTGTAACCGGTAACGACATAGATTTCTTTTATTCCCAGATTATATAAGATTTCAATTTGATTAATGATAATTGATTTTCCGTTAACCTTTATTAACGCTTTAGGAACATCATTTGTCAATGGTGCCAGCCTGAGCCCCAGACCGGCAGCGAGAATTAACGCTTTCATTTTTCCTCCGTATCAAAAACATATTATTTTTTATGCTTTAAACATTATTCTTTATAGGAAGTGATGCTTTTTTGTCATAAACCTCATCATAAATATAATTTGCTATTCTTTTACTTGCCTTGCCGTCATCGGTATTTCCGAGCATCTTAAGACATTCTGTTATTTGGTCTGTATATTCCTTTTTATCGAAATTTTTTATAACTTTTAATAGTTCTTCGTTTGTCTGTGCAGCAGGAAAAGGCAGTTTTTCAAAAGGAATGTAAAAACCACGTTCGTGACATTCATAATTAGTCAGGTCGTGTGCAAAAAGAAAACAGGGCTTTCCTGTCAAAGCAAAATCGAACATAACTGAACTGTAATCTGTAATTAATGCATCGGCACATTTCAAATAGTCCGCCATATCATCTGAAATATTACCGCATACTACTTTTCCTTGATACTTTGTTTTTATCATATCCCAATCAACAACTGAAGATACATGATAATGAAATCTGCAAACAAATATCCAGTCACCGCCAAATTGCTCGGAAAAAGCAGTAAGAAGCGAATCGATATTTATTAACTCTAATTGCTCAATGCCGCTTCTTTTCAAATTGATTCCGTCTGTGTCTTTTCCGTCATTTCTAAAAGTAGGAGCATATAAAAGAACTTTTTTGTCAGCGGAAATTCTCAGCTTTGATTTTACTTCGTTTTGGTTTGTGTTTTCAGAAAACAAAATATCATTTCTGGGAAGACCGAGAGACAGTATTTCCATTTGGTCAAAAGAGAGGTGGGCCATTATTTTTGAAGTATAGTTGTTTCCGGTAATAAGTGTGAGGTCATTACATATGAATCCGGATACATCTTCATTTCCACATTGATCTCTACCCATTTTCTTTAAAGGAGTGCCATGCCACAGTCCATAGCATTTTTGCTTTTTTTTAGTTGCATTTAATAGCATAGCCTTTGCAAGATTTTTTAAGGGCTCAGATTTATACAAAACAAAAGCGTTTTCACAGTAAACATTATCAATCAATACTTTTGATTTTGCTCTTTCACGATAGTAATCTTCAGATTGAAACACCACACTTTTAATATATGATGGCAAAACATAATCTTTAGTCTTATTAATACCCCAAACAATTCTTATTTCAGGATAAAGCAAGTGAACTGTTTCTGACAAGGCTTTAGAATTATCACTGTAATCGCCGTTATGACTTGTAAAAAACCACTGAGTTTCTTCAATACGGCTTTTTTTATATTTTAAAAACCATAAAACATTTTTGACATCCATACTTATTCCTTTTCAATAAAAACATCAGTTTGTTATTTTACATTCTGTTTTTAATTGAGTTTTTTATTTTTAAAGAAATAAAAACAGGCCACTTAAGACCGTAAAACTTTAACGATGTAACAAATAAAGCAATTATTTTGGCCGGGAATACGGGTATATTTTTTGCCAATTTTAATCTCAAATCACGATAATAGACAGATTCCTCATCCAGCCAACTTCCATCGAAGTGATGAATTGATAATGTGTTTTTAGTAATAAACACCTGATATGTCTTTAAATCTTTCGGACACAGATAATCTTTTGGCAGTAGAGTAAACTCGTTAATTGTTTGGCGTTCGTTATTCGGAGAAAAACCATATTTTAAAAAAACTTTTGTTATACGGATCACATTGGTTGTTAAATCCAACGAACCATCACCCAAAACAAAATGAGAGTTGTCATAATCGTGCAGAAGTTCATATATCATCGGGTGATTCTTTTCAGATGCCATAAGACCGGTGGGTATTTGACTGTCCGATTCGAATCCCGATACTGCTTTATAATCCAGCAGACTGTCAAGAGGCTTTATTACTTCAACATCTGTATCCATATAAATTCCGCCGCAATCATACAGTACTTTGAGTCGCACATAGTCTGTAACAAAAGCCCATTTCTTATTTTCATAGGCCTCTTTTGCGTATACGCATTCATCAAGATTGAAATTGCTCTCATTCCACTCTATTATTTCATAATCGGGGCAAAATTTCTTCCAGCTTTCAATACATTTGATTGCGAGGTCGGGCAAAGGATTGCCGCCGAACCAGCAGTAATGAATAACCTTTGGAATCATATCGGGCTCCTTTACAAGTTGTTTTCAAGAATATCGGCGATTCTTTTACAGGCAAATCCATCACCGTAAGGATTAACGGCATTTGCCATTTGATCATATAACTGCTTATCTGACAATAACTCCGAGAAGGATTGATATATTGTTTCTTCGTCCGTTCCGACCAGTTTAAGGGTTCCTGCCTCTATGCCTTCGGGGCGTTCGGTTGTATCACGCATTACCAGAACTGGTTTGCCGAGTGACGGGGCTTCTTCCTGAATTCCGCCCGAATCCGTAAGAATAAGATAACTTCTTGCCATTATATTGTGGCAGTCAAAAACGTCAACAGGTTCAATGAGATGTATTCTTTCACAACCGCCTAGCTCGGCGTTAACTGTTTCTCTGACCGCAGGATTCATATGCACGGGATATAACGCTTTAACATCCTGGTGTTCATTCAAAACCCGCTTTATTGCTCTGAACATATTATGCATGGGTTCGCCCAGATTTTCCCGGCGGTGTGCGGTTATGAAAATCAATCTGCTGTCATTTGCCCAGTCAAGTTCGGGATTTCGGTAATCGTCTTTTACGGTCGTTTTTAGCGCATCAATAACCGTATTTCCGGTTACCCAGATACTGCCGGGGTTTTTACCCTCTTTAATCAGGTTGTTCTTTGCTCTTTCTGTTGGAGCAAAATTGTATTGGGATATAATTGAAACGGCTTGCCTGTTGAATTCCTCGGGGTATGGGCTACGGATATTATATGTGCGCAAACCCGCTTCAACATGACCTACAGGTATTTGCAGATAAAAGCATGCCAAAGCAGTGACAAAACTTGTGCTCGTATCTCCGTGAACCAGGCAGATATCCGGTTTTTCTTTTTCAAGGACTGCTTTTATGTTTTCGAGAATTGCTGTTGTAATATCAAAGAGAGTCTGTTTTTCTCTCATGATTGAGAGGTCATAATTCGGAACAACATTAAACACCTTAAGAACCTGATCAAGCATCTGACGATGCTGACCGGTAACACAAACAACTGTTTGAATACCGGATCTGGATTTCAATTCATTGACAAGCGGGCACATTTTAATGGCTTCGGGTCTTGTGCCGAAGACGAGAAGTATTTTTTTCGGAATCATTTTATTTCCTCCGGCTCGCCGTAATATTTCATCACTTCGTCCACAACGGACTTCACGTCATATTTCTCGGGTAAAACGGCGGTTATTTTTCCGCTGTTTTTTTCGCTTATGCATTCTCTTGTTTTTTCACAGAGTGCGGGCACGCTGTTATCAATCAGATATCCGTTCACGCCGTCTTCTATGAGGTCGGCACTGCCGCGTATTTTTGTGGCAATCACGGGCAGGCCGCTTGCGAGTGCTTCCATCACGGCAACAGGCAGGCCCTCCCTGAACGAGGGATGCACAAGCACATCGGCGGTCTTGTATAACTGCGCGGCGTCTTGCCTGTAACCGAGAAAATGCACCTGATGCTCAACGCCGAGTGAAACGGCAAGGTTTTTCAGGTAATCAAGCAGTTCACCCGATCCGGCAAGCGCGTAGTGAATATCCGGGCTGTCGAGTTCTTTGAGCGCGCGGATTATCAGTTCGTGGTTTTTGTTTTTATTGAGTTCGCCGACAGACAAAATCAAAAAGCAATCTTCCGGCACGCCGATTTCGGTCCTCTTTGCGGCGCGGTCAACGGCTGTGTTTTTGAATTTATCAATATCAACGCCCACGCCGGGTACATACAACGTTTCTTTTGCGTGAAATTTCAGGGCGCGGCTGTAATCTTCTTTGTTGATTGTGAAAAGAACATCCGTAAAGCGCGAGAGGAATTTTTCGGCAGGGTAAAATATGAGCCAATTCTTAATAGGCGCACCTTTGCAGAAATGAAAGCCGTGAGCGGTGTAAAAAACTTTTGTGCCGCGTTTCCTTGCTTTTCTCGCGGCAAGGCGGGTGAGCGCGCCGCCTACGGGAGTGTGGCAGTGAATCACATCATAATCGTTTTCTTCAATCAGTTTTTTTAGTTCTTTATATGCTTTTATATTTTGCGGCTTAAACGGGCTTCGTTCAAATTCAATATTGTAATAATTATCGCAGTAAGGTATCACGCAATCTGCCGGGTTTTCGTAATCATTGCGCGCGGCAACAGCGGTTTCCCACCCCGCCTCTTTAAGCGCTTTGAGATAGGGCAGGTGAAACTCCATTATATGCGTTTTGACCACCGTGGCAACGAACAATACTTTTTTCATAGCGTTACTTTTTCTCCGCTTCGCTGCTCGCAAACCCCTCCGTGCTCTCCGGCACAAAGAGAATCTTAATCGTTGCAAAAATTATCCTGAAATCTTCCGCGAGCGAGGGGCGGGCGATATACATAAGATCCATTTTGAGCTTGTCTTCGGGCGTGGTGTTGTATTTGCCGTAAACCTGGGCATAGCCGGTGAGCCCCGCCTTCGCCTGAAGGCGCAGCGAAAAATCGGGCAACGCGCGGCAGTATTCTTCGGCAATCTCCGGTCTCTCCGGTCTGGGACCGACGAAAGACATTGAGCCTGAAAGTATGTTGAACAGTTGCGGCAGTTCGTCCGCGCGGATTTTGCGTATCACTCTGCCGACCGGGGTAATGCGGTCGTCGCTGTCACCTGTGGAGAGAATCGCCTTACCGTTTTCGGCATCAACTCGCATCGAGCGGAATTTGATAATACTGAACTCCTTGCCGCCCTTGGTGAGCCTTGTCTGCCGGTAAAAAACGGGGCCGCCGTCGCACGCTTTGACCGCCAGCGCGATTATAAGCATAAACGGCGAGAGTAAAAGGATGAACGCGAGCGAAAAGATGATATCAAAAGCCCTTTTCACCAGCAGAAAAACGAGGGGAGGGCTGTATCTGCCCGCCTCAAAAACAGGCAGGTGGAGCATATGCTTCTTTTCCGAGCCGTAAACGAACATATCGCCGACCTCGGGGATGAAGAACACGCGGATGCCGTTTTCGATGCAGTATTTGATAATAGTGTCTTTATTCTGTCCGGAGGCGCTGAGAAACACCGCCTCAAAGCCCGACAGGCAGGTGACATCGGCGGCGCACGAACCGGAATCCAGCGTGGCGCTCACCTCAAACTGAAAGTCGAGATTATGGCTTTTAATGATTGAATCGAGCCCGGCATCGCTGTCACTCACAACTGCGGTTTTAAGCGGCGGCACCGCGGCAAGATAAACCTTCTTTGAAAGGAACGACCACGCAATCAGGAAGCAAATCTGCACCGCAAGGGTGACGAGCGCGGGCACGATGGTCGGGAAGCGTTTCATGATGAAAACTATCACGAGATACATCACCGTATCCGACAGCAGCAGGGCGAGAATCTGCCCGTAAAGAATTTCGGAAATTCTGCCCGTTCGTATATCAAAGGCATCGTAAACATCGGCGAAGATGAGGTAAAGGAAGGCAAACACGGCGACTATCATCAGCTGGCCCTTCCAGTAATAGTATTCCGGAAGCAAAGGGTTATAGAACCGAATGAAGCAGTAGTAAATCGAATAAACGATAAACGCCACATTCAGCAGCCGCGCAATATTGAAAATTATTTCACCTTTTTTGCCGGACATAACAAACCTCGGATGTATTATAGTAATTCATTTTATATTAACATATTATATAAAATAATGCAAACGGTTTTTAACAGCGAAGAGGGCCGATGATAAGATTTGTCATTCCGAGCCTGCCGAGGAATCCGGAGATCTTTCGACTCACTTCGTTCGCTCAAGATGACAGTAGGGCACGGATACATCCGTGTCGTTTATATCCGGCAAGCATATATGCTTGTGCTACTTGACATTTACACTCATTTCCTGTAAAATACGCGCGTCAGTTCGAAACCATCCTGACCTAAGCGGAAAACGCGATACCCTTCCGCTTTAAAACAAAACTAAGGAGACAATTTAACATGAAAAGCAGAAACAGGTTCATCGCCTGCACGGCTCAGATTGCCGCCCTCTATGCGGCGCTGACCTACGCGCAGGGATTCCTCCTGCCGGGCACCACCACCATGGCGGTGCAGTTCAGAGTGTCGGAGGCGCTCAATGTGCTCGCGCTCTTTACCCCCGCGGCAATACCCGGCCTCACAATCGGGTGCATCATCTCAAACATTTACAGCATCGGCTCCGGTCTTCCGCTGGATATGATTTTCGGCTCGCTTGCCACTCTCGGCGCGACGCTGTGCATGTATTTCCTTAAGGATGTGAAAATCGGCAATTATCCGCTCTTCGCAATGCTCATGCCCGCAATCTGGAACGGCGTGATAGTCGGCTGGGAAATTGAGCATTTCTTCATCGAAGGCGATTTCACCTGGGTAGGTTTCTTCACTCAGGGCGGCTGTGTGGCTCTCGGCGAACTCGGTGTGATGCTCACGCTCGGCACGATTTTCTACTTCGTGATTATCAGGCGCGGCCTGGACAGAAAACTTTTCAACATAAAACTGAAATAAAAAATAAACGCGTTCATCGTTTGATGAGCGCGTTTTTATATGCTGCGGGTTATTTTCTGATTTTTCTTACAAAATCCGATGCAAGCACAGTGTTAAGCAGCCTGTGCGCACGCGGCGAAACAATCATCAGCATAAATTTTATGCGGTAGTTTACCGGTATTTTTTTCATATCAAGCCCTTTCCGCATTACCCTGAGGCTCTTGCGGCACGGCTCAACGGCTTTTACAAAATCCGGGCTCGAATAAGCAAATTTATAAAGGGTGTTTGCCGAGAGGAAATATCTGAAAACCGCTTCGCTGTGCAGGGCGGGATAATTGGCATCAATATAATCAACAAACTCGCGGGAGGCGTCCATCAGGTCATAGTATCTGCCGTTCCACCCGCTGTGTGTTATGCTCCCGGAGTGGGCAACATAGTGATATACGGCTTTGCCGGTATATACAGTTGTGCAGGAATCACCGATGTATTTATAGACGGTGAAAACATCCTCAAACAGCCTGCCCTCAGGAAACGGGTGAGCGGCGGCAATATCCCTGCGCACAAGTTTGCCCCAGGCGGAAAAGCCGAAAAGTCTTCTGCCGCAGAGCGCGGAAAACGCCTGCCCGTGACTCATCGGTACAGATTCACCGCTTCCGTTGCCGTAAAGCGTGATTGGTTCACCGTTTTCCGTTTCCTTAATAAACCCGCAGATTGCCATATCTGCGCCGTCCGTGAGGCAGGAGACGAGGGTTTCAAGATAACCGTGGTCAATATAATCATCACTGTCGATAAAAGCGACATATTCGCCTCTTGCAATATCAAGCCCGGAATTTCTCGCGGCGGAGAGCCCGCCGTTTGCCCGGTGAATAACTTTTATGCGCGAATCCTTCTGCGCGTATTCATCGCAAATCCGGGCGCAGTTATCGGGTGAGCCGTCATCAACGAGGATGATTTCAAGGTCTGTATAAGTCTGCGCGAGGATGCTGTCAACACACTTGCGCAGGTATTTTTCTGTTTTATAAACGGGGACAATAACTGATATCATAGTGCCGCCCTCTCTTTCCGGCGACATTTTATCACATAATGCGCAGTTTTGCAAATGTTTTGCGCCCCCTTGACAAAAGCGCGCAAATCGTATAATATATGTGCGTGGACATACTGTCCAAAGGAGGTGAAGAAGTGGACACCGGCAGAACATATATCGCAATTGACCTTAAATCATTTTACGCGTCCGTGGAATGCGTTGAGAGAGGGCTTGACCCGCTTGATACAAATCTCGTGGTCGCCGACCTTTCGCGCACGGAAAAAACTATCTGCCTCGCCGTCACTCCTTCGCTCAAGGCATACGGGATTTCCGGCAGGGCGCGGCTGTTTGAGGCGATTCAGCGCATAAACGAGGTGAACGGACTTCGCCTTATGGACGCGCCCGGCAGAAAGTTTTCGGGCGAATCTTTTTCTGACAGGGAACTCAAGGCGGACAAATCCTTAAAACTCGGCTACATCACCGCCACCCCGCAGATGCACAAATATATGCAGGTGAGTTCGCAGATTTATGAAGTCTATCTCAGATTCGTCGCGCCGGAAGATATCCACGTTTATTCGATTGACGAGGTGTTCATTGACGCCACCGATTACCTTGTTTTATACAAAATGACCGCGCGGGAGTTTGCCCGCAAACTTGTCAGCGAGGTTTACGCCGAAACGGGAATCACCGCGACGGCGGGCATAGGCACCAATATGTATCTGTGCAAAATCGCCATGGACATTGAGGCGAAGCATATGAAGGCGGACAGATTCGGGGTGAGAATCGCCGAACTCGACGAGATTTCCTACAGGGAAAAACTCTGGAATCACCGTCCGCTCACGGATTTCTGGCGCATAGGCAGGGGATACTCGCAAAAACTCGAGCGCGTGGGGCTTTTCACTATGGGCGATGTCGCGCGCTGCTCAATAAAGAACGAGGCGCTGTTCTACAAAATGTTCGGCATAAATGCCGAGCTGCTGATTGACCACGCCTGGGGATACGAACCCGTCGGCATGAAGGATATAAAGGGCTACACGCCTGAGAGCCGCTCGCTCTCGTCAGGGCAGGTGCTCAAGCGCCCCTATCCGTTTGAAAAGGCGAAACTCGTCTGCAGGGAAATGACCGATAAACTCGTGCTCGACCTAGTTGAAAAGCGGCTCGTGACGGATCAGATTGTGCTGACCATCTGCTATGACAATGAAAACGTAAAAGACGGAAAATGCGCCCGCAGGATAAAAGAGGATCATTACGGCAGACCCGCGCCCGAAAAATCGCACGGCTCAATAAATCTCGGCTCATTTACAAGTTCATCGAAGTTGATTATGCAGAAAACGGTTGAACTTTTTGACTCGATAACGGAAAAAGAACTCACCGTAAGGCGCATCTATGTGGTCGCAAATCATATTATGACCGAAAAAGCGGCAAAAGAGCAGATTTACGAGCAGCTCAATTTCTTTGAAGGCTTTGCCTGCGAGGAAGAAATTGCAGAGAAAAAAGAAAAAAACGAAAAAGAGCGCGCCATACAGGATACGATAATCGGCATTCAGAATAAATACGGCAGAAACGCAATTCTGAAGGCGCACGATTTTGAAGAGGATGCCACAGCCATTGAGAGAAACGGCTCCGTAGGCGGGCACAGGGGATAACAATGAACGACTATTCCGATATTATAAAAACAGAATACAAGGGCTCGCAGACGCATACCCGAATGAGTATGCACGACCGGGCGGCTCAGTTTTCGCCCTTCGCGGCGCTTACGGGATATGAAGAGATAATCGACGAAACCGCGAGATTCACCGATGAGCCGCTTGAACTTACCCGCGAAAAGCGGGATGAGATAAACGACACGGTAAGGGTTATCCGGGAAAATATCCGCCGCAAGCCGCGCGTGAGAGTGGAATATTTCATACCCGACGGCAAAAAGAAAGGCGGGAAATATGTTACCGCCCTTAAAACGATTGTTAAGACGGACGACGTCGGCGGCGCGCTTATCGCCGACGACGGCACGAGGATTTCGGTAGGCGACATAAGCGAACTCACGCTCGACGAAGGCGACGGCAGTCTTAAATATCTTTCAAACAGATTTGACGAAAACACGGATTTTTTGCTTGATTTCAGCGGCGCAACAGAGTAGTATATTGGTGTAACAATCAAAGGGAGGCACACCGCTATGAGTTTTGCTGAATTTATTTACAAGGCGCAGGCTTTTCTGCTCGCGCTCTTTATGACGCTGATTCCCTACAAAGGCATCGGGCTGCCCGTGATGGACACCAAAGAAGATAACTGCCTGCTCAACGTCGGGATGATTTCCGATACGCATGTGGAAGCAAACTACCCCTTCCGCTCCGGATTTATGAAGCAGGGTCTCAGGAGAATGAGCAACTCCAAAACTCCCGTTGACGCCGTTGTGGTCTGCGGAGACTTAACAAACTACGCCGACGAGGAATCGCTCGCGAAAGTCTTCGGTATTATGAGAGACTACTGCCCCGGTCAGGCGATTATAGTGGCGGGCAATCACGATATAGGTCACGCGGGCGACAGGGATGTGACCGACATCACCCGTGAAGAAGCGCTCGCAAATGTTGTGAAATACCATAACGAGTTTTACGGCGACAACTGCGAGTCAAACTACTACGCGATTGACGTAAACGGCTATAAATTCATCGTGCTCGGTGACGAAGTTGTTGACGGCGGACACTGGGACGCAATCAGCATGACTCAGGAGCAGCTCGACTTCCTCGATGAGCAGCTTGCTCTGGGCACGGCTGAGGGCAAACCTGTATTCGTCTGCTGCCACTGGCCTCTTGACGGAATCAACGGCGAGGATACAATCTGGGACGGCAGCGGCATAGCCGAGGACGAATATCCCGTGAAAGAAATACTCGAAAAATATGATAACGTATTCTACATCAGCGGTCATATGCACGGCGGCATAAGAAATGAATATGTCGGCGAAAAATATGATATGCCTGTTGCGGAGCAGGTAAACGGCGTAACCTACATCAGCCTGCCCACATACGGCATAATCAATCAGTACGGTATCACCTGGTCGGGTCTCGGCGCACAGATGGAGGTTTACGAAGGCAAAGTAATAATCAGGCCCGTAAATTACCTCACCGGCAACTGGTATGTAAACTCCGAATACACCTTCGAACTGGTGTAAATGATTAATTAAACAAAAGGAAGGCAGGCCGTGAGGCTTGCCTTCTTTGTTTTTATATCTTTTTTGGCGTTTTGGCTTTTCTTTCGCTTTTCAGCCACACCGCGAGCACGGCGATTGCGATAACGGCGGCGGGCGTGAAATGTACGAGGAAAGAAACGACGCTGTCGGTCATTATACCTGTGACTTTTTCGGGGTTAATGAAAAACTGCAGGGCAGAGGGCATTGTGTTGTTTACGGCGTGCATTATTGCCGCAGGCCATACGGAGCCTGTTTTTACGGTGAGAAAGGTGAGCAGTATGCCGTCAATCACGCACATCAGAGCCATCGCCGCAAAGCCTGCGAATGGATAGCCTTTATAATCCGTGCCGAAGTTGTGCCCGGCGTATGTGAGCGGCCAGTGCCATATGCCCCAGATTATTCCGCCGATAATCACCGCCTTTGCCGTGCCGAAAAGCTTAATCATTCTCGGCATCATATAGCCGCGCCAGCCTGTTTCTTCACCGAGTCCGCCTATCGAAAAGAAAACTCCGGATACTATACCCATGAGCGGGTAGATGTAAGCGGTGCGCGCATCCGGAACGGCGAGGCGGAAAAACTCTCTGTCAAAGCAGGCGGGTTGAATTATAATTTTCAGCAGGTTTCCCGCTTCCGAGTATATCCACGGCAGAAGAATTGCGATTATGTAGAAAATATATTTTCTGTTTTTCAGGTCAATGCCGAGCATCATCGAGCCCTCGCCCGTGAGGGTATAGCCTTCTTTGGTGATAAATCTCGTGATTATCACGCCAATGGCGGGGCAGAGCATACCGAGCGTTGTCGCGATGTCCGCCGCCCCTTCACTCTCTGCGAAATCCAGAGACTTGCCGGAAACGACAAACGCGAAGAAGAGAGCCCACGAAATGCCGAAAGTGACTGCAAGGTATATAAGCAGATTGCGGAGAATTATTTTTCTTTCTTTATTATCCGTCATAATCCGCCTCCCTGTTTTTATTCAGCCGGCAGGTCAGCCTGTAGGAAAGATAATAGAGCGCCGATGAAATTACGGGCAGAAGCACCGCGGTAATGTTGATTTCAAAATCGTGGCTCTTTGCCCATTCGATAAAATCGAATAAATCAAGTTTTCCAATAATGTCCAGGTTTCCGAAGAAAATCCAGGCGATAACGAGCAGAAACAGGCATTCGAGCAGCGCGGTTTTTACGGCCGTCGCTTTTTTACTGCCGAGTGTGATGAAAAACGGAAGTTCAAATCCGGCTATGAGTATTGACGCGCTGGCGAAAACTATCAGAAACGAAGTGAGCGTTTCCACAAGAGTGGAAAAACTGTTATTGCCGGCAAATGAAGAATAGATTTTGCACCATATGATTTCCGCCGAGAGAAGGGCATAAACCGTAACCGCGATAAAAATGTATTTTGACGCTATGCGGGAGTTTCTGCCGGAGGGGAGGGATTTTATCATTGCCTGTATCTGCTTCTTTTCATCGCAGGCAATCAGTGATTTCGTCCATAAAGACGGCAGGCATATGCCCGAAACTGTCAGCAGGGCGGGCACGGTCCACAAGAAGCCGTCATACATAAAGCCCTCGGAGTTTTCGGTGTCCGCGCCGGGCAGAAAAATGCGCGCAAGCAGAAATAGCGCGGTAAGCGCAAGTATGATGATAACAGTCTTCCTGCCTTTTACCGCAAGAAAATCTTTATACAGCAGACCGCCCATTATGCCACACCTCTCTTTCTCTTTGCCAGCCGTACCGAGATGAAGAAGCAGGCGGCGGCGGTGAGCGCCGCGGCGGCGGCAAACAGATAAAACTTTGTTTCGAGCGCGTTTAAAACGCTTCTGAAAAAGCGCGCCATACTGCTGAAATCATCGCCCGAAAGCGCGGTTATCATATCTTTGATTTTCGCAATCAGAAAAACAATGACTGCCGCGGCAAGAGGAGTCGCAGTTGAATAAAGCGGTGCCACCCCCGCGTAGTTGAGAGTTATCACGAGAGAGAGGAAGATAACCATAACCGCCGTGAGCGAAACAAGTATACCCGCGCATTTTGAAAATGACATTATATCCGATACAGCCGAGATAACTGCCGCCATCGCGATATCTACGGCGAGACCGACGGCAAGAAACACAAACGATGTTATGAATTTCGAGAGCACGCGTTTTTCGGTGCCAAGCGGAAGCGACGCCGCTGTTTTATAGAAAGAAGCGGCTTTGTCGTAAGTGAATAAATCGGCGATGTTGCCGGTACATACGAGCGGCAGCACCATAAAGAACATAACCGAAGTCTTTACAATCGAGGAAATGTCAAATCCGGCCTCTCCCATTTCGGATACAGCCATGCTCAGGTTACCGTACCGTTCACTGAGAATGAACATAACCGCCACCGAGACCACTCCGAAAATGATGAAAGCGTAGGTCGTCAGCTGCTTTTTAAGGCAGTATATATCTTTTACAATCAGGCCTTTCATTTCAGGCACCCGCCTTCGATTTATTTACATAGTAAATCATTATTTCTTCGAGCGTCGCGTTTTCAATTACCGCGTCGGGATAAAGTTTCCTGCACGCGTCGGCATCATTTACGAGTATTTCGGTGCCGTAGGCGCCCGGCTGAGAGTAAACAACAACCGATTTGCTTATGCCGCCGGCATATTCGTTTGAGCATCTGAGCAGGGCGTGCTTTTCGAGAATTTCATCCTTGTTGCCCGCGAGCACTATTCTGCCGCCGTCGATGAATACAACTTCGTCCGCAATCTTTTCAAGGTCGCCCGTGATATGGGATGAGAGCAGTATGGTGTGGTCCTCCTGCATTTCGTATTCCCTGAAAATCTGCATTATTTCGTTTCTCACAATCGGGTCAAGTCCGCTTGTCGGCTCGTCCATCACAAGCAGTTTCGCATTGTGCGAGAGCGCCGCGGCAATCTGCAGTTTCATCCTCATTCCCCTTGAAAACGCGCCGCAGGGCTTGTTTAAGGGCAGTGAGAATTTTTTGAGGTTTTCGAAGAAGGTTTCCTCATTCCAGTTTTTGTATGAGTTTTTGAGTATGGTGTTTATCTGCTTTGCGGTGAGAAACTCGTGAAAGCCCATCTCATCAAAGACCACGCCCACGTCTTCTCTCAGAGAGGCGTGCTTTCCGTCAACGGGCTGACCGAAAAGGTAAACCTCGCCCGCATCCCTTTTTATGAGGTCGAGCAGCAGAGAGATAGCCGTAGTTTTGCCCGCGCCGTTTTGCCCGATGAAGCCGCATACGCTGCCTTCCGGCACGGCGAAACTGATATTATCAAGCCTGAAATCACCGTAGTCTTTCACGGCGTTTCTGAATTCAATCACATTTTCAGCCATTTTCCTTCTCCTTATAAATAATACCGAGAGTTTCTTTGAGTTCATCGAGGCTTATTTTGCCCACCAGAGCCTTGTCAACCGCTTTTTCAAACAGTTCCTGAATTGAAAAGAGCATATTTTCCCTGATTAAATCGGCGTTCATCGCCTTTATGAAGCAGCCCTTGCCCTGAACATTGGCAATGTAGCCGTCGCGCTCAAGGTCCTCATAGGCGCGCTTTGTGGTGATGATGCTGATTTTCAGTTCCTTGGCGAGCACTCTCATTGAGGGCAGGGCGTCGCCGGCGGACAGAACCCCCGACATAATCTGAGTTTTGATCTGCTCCTCAATCTGCTCGTAGATTGGAACACCCGATGAATTGCTGATAAGTATGTTCATATCGTACCTCACTGTGCGCATCAGTGTATATATACACTATACACAGTTGTTCCGCGTTTGTCAATGCTTTTTGGCAAAAAAATCAGGGCAGACCGAAAAACGATCTGCCCGTTATTTTATTATATATCAAGGCTTTGAGGACATCTCAAACACAAGGTCTCCGCCGCCTGTGAGAGCCTCGTGAGTGATGAATCCGCCGGCGATTTCCTCAGAATTGAGCGTGACGCGGGAAACATAAACATTTTTGCCGCTGTTGTTATTTGCCGTTATCTTAAGAGTGTTTCCGCCCGGGAGAGTTATAACCGCGCTGTCAACACAGGGGGAGCCGACATAGTATCTGTCCGTGCCCGCCACGGGGTAAATACCGATTGCCGCGAGCACATACCAACTGCTCAGCGTGCCGCCGTCGTCGTTGCCGTCGAGCCCGTCAATATCTGTGCTGAATCTGTTTGCGAGAGTCCACCTGACCCATTTCTGCGTAAGGTCGGGCCTGCCCGCATCGGTGAAAAGCCAGGGCGTATGGATATCGTGCTGATTGCCTATCCAGTAGCCCGCGCCCGGGTCGAGAGCCGCGCGGCTCAGAGACGCGTCTTTCATAAACTTTTCAAGTTCCGAAACAAAATATTCCTTCGAGCCGAAAAGTTCAATAAGACCTTTCACATTCTGCTGTACGCTCCAGCGCCAGTGATTTGCTCCGCCCTCGCAGAAGGCCTTGAAGAAGTGCGTGCCGAAGATGTCGTCAAAAAACGAGGTGATGCGGGTTGTCACTTTTTCAAATGTCCCGTCCGCGTTTCTCGGCATAAAGTATTTGCTGTCATTATCCCATATATTCTTATAGTATCCTGCGCGCCGTGCGAGAATATCCGTGTCCTCATCCCTTCCGAGTGCGGAGCACAGGCGCGAGACCGCGTCGTTTTCCCAGCTGTATTCGAGAGTTTTTGAAACGGAGTATCTGTCCGTCATATCGTCGGGGAGGTAGCCGTATTGATTATATGTCTGCATATCCTTTTTAAGGTCGCCGTCTCCGATTTCCCCGTTTGCGCATTTCACCATATAGTCGCAGGCTTTTTCCGCGTCAAAGTCAAAGCCCTTGAAATAACTTTCGGTGAGCACAATATTAGCGGGGTTGCCGAACATCGAGCCCGAGTAGCCCGCGCCCATAGGCCAGCGGGGGAGCACTCCGCCTTTATCCGCCATATCGAGAAGACTCTCGATGCTGTCCTGCTGAATGTCGGGCGCGATAAGGGTGTAGAGCGAGTGAGCGGTGCGGCAGGTGTCCCAGAGCGACATATCCGTTCTGTAGGTGTAGCCGTCCGCCGTGTGCACCTGCTTGTCAAAGCCGAGGTATTCGCCGTTTGCGTCGGTGAAATCGGTCGGCATAATCATGGAGCGGTAAAGGGCTGTATAAAAGATTTCTTTCGTTTCTTCGTCCGCCTCTATCGCTATGGTGCCGAGCCGTTTTTCCCACTCGTTTACGGCGCTTTCTCTCACGGCGTCAAAATCTTTTCCGCCTGATTCGCTTTCAAGATTCAGTTTCGCGTTTTCGGTGCTTATGAAACTTATGCCCGTCCTGAAGTTTACTTCATTACCGGCAAAGGTAACTGTCACGCCGCTTTCTTCAGGTAACGTTTCACTCACGGGAGTGTCGAATTCGGCGTAAAGATATACAGGGAGCCCCTGATATCTGCCGGTGAATGTGCCGAAGAGAGTTGTTTCGGCGGTCAGTGATTTTCCGTCTTCACCGGGTGTGACGGATGCGTTTTCCGTCCTGCCCGAGCTTATGCAGGAGGAGGCGTCAATATATACCGAAGGGCTTGCGGAGGTAAAGGTGAATCTGTAAACTGCGCTGTGGGATGCCGCTGTCATTTCGCAAAGAGCACCGCAGGCGGGCAGGTAAACCGAGTAGTAACCCGGATACGCCGTTTCGTCTTTATGTGAGAAGGGGAGGGCGGAAGGCTTTTTGCCGTTTACACAGGGAGTTATCCTGAACATGCCGTAGTCCCTTGCGCCCGTGCCCGAAAGCCTGCCGTGGCTGAAGCCGAGCATATGTCCGTGCTCATAATAGTAGCCGGAGGTGTTTGTCTTCACCGCCGCGGTGCCACCGACGGCGCAGGTGTCGGGCCCGACTCTCACACAGCCGAAAGGATAGCAGGCTGCAGGGCTGAGCATAGCGCACGCCCAGGGTATGCCGCCCGTGCCGATAAACGGGTTAACATACTGCGTGTAACTTCCTGTCTCTTTCGCGGGCGCTTCGGGGCGCGAAAAAACACCGCCGATGCCCGTAAACATCATTTCGGCGCTTACAAAAAGAGATACGAGTATTCTGAGAATTTTCAGCATAATCATTCCGCCGTTCATTTTTATTTTCAATTAATGATATCACGCGCAGGGGCAAGTTGCAACGTAAAAAGTGAAATAAGCAAAGCCGTGTGAACGCTTTCGCGCTCACACGGCATACGTGATTAATTGTTATCAGTTGCTGAAGTATGCGTCCGCATAAACATTATACAGATAAAGTGCTTTGCATATTAACGCAAGTCTCACATTATACTGCTCTGTTTCGTAAAGATACAGTGCCGTATAGGCATAGGCGAGAGCGGAGTAACCCCAGCGGTTGCATACATCGTTTCCGTCGGCGTCGGTAACCTCCACGAAGTATGTCTTGTCAAGGTTATCCGATTCGATTCCCGCTATTTCAACATACCAGAGGCTTCCCTTCTGTACGGGATCGACTGTGATTTTTTCTTCCGAACCTTCGGCATAGTATCTGAAAGCGAATTCGTCAATCGATCTGCCTTTTGGTACTGTGAAGTAATATCTCAGCGATGTTTTGGAAAGAAGCACAAGGCTCGAGCCGTAAAAGTCGACGCCGTTTTCACCGTCGGTTATTTCATTGTTGCCGTAGGCAGCAAGGTCTGCGGAAGTGACTCTGAACGGGTCGTCGTAATAATTACCCACAGCAGCCGGCGCCTCAAAGTCGTCGCTTGCCCTGAACATTGCATTTGCATAGTATCCGTAATCGGCGAGCGAGCCCATAAGGTTCATAAGATCCTGATTGTTCTGATACTCCGGGCTGTTGTTTGCAAGGTCAATGTATTCATTGACCGAGCAGGTGAATATATCGCCGACCGTTTCGCCGTTAATCACATAGCCTTTGATTTCGCAGTCTATCTGCGCGGCGGCTACGGGGCAGGTGAATTTGTAACAGAGCGTGCCGTCCGCATAGTCGAATTTTGCCGGGTCAAGATATGAAACGAATTCCGTTGTTCCGGTCCGGGTTTTTACGCTGAATACGGCGCGGCAGTCATCCAGCGGCTCGTCAATCGCGATATAGCAGTTCATACCGATATCGCCGTCAAGAGTAAGCGAATAACCGACAGGAGCATATGTCCTCGGAATGGATACATTGTATCTGGTATAATCTGCGGTTGAAGAGGTTGTGTCGGGATATGATTTGCCGAAAGGTATATAGCCGTTTTGCACATCGTCAACCCAGAGAAGATACGGATAATCTGCGTAAGCAAACTCCATAAAGGCGTATTGATAGCGCCCGTAATGGTGGCTTGTTACAAAAGCGTTGAGCTCCGTTTTCATATCGGTGCTGCCGCTGATATTGCCGGGCTGTATCGTCGCGGGAACACCCGTGGCAAAACTGAACTGCCTGTAGTTTGTGCAGATGCCCGGAGTCAGTCCCTGAGGATTTCCGTTGTTGGGGATTGAGCCGGAGTAGTGCGCAACGGGAGTGCCGCCGAAGCAGTGATCAATCAGGCCGAAGTTATCGCCGCAGATTGAAGCGTAGGTGGGAATGCGGCTTTCAATAAGATAATCCGCCCAGCTGTAGCAGTTTGAAATAACGCCGTGATTGGTGCCGGCAATACCGCCGTATGACAGGTGACCGGTAAGATTATGCGGAGGTCCGCCTGCGTTGCAGTTTTCCACTTCACCGATGTTGTAGCAGTTTTCAATCGTATTGTCGCAGAAGCCGTGCACGGTTTCTGTGCCCGATCCGTTACCGCAGTAGGGGCAGATAATATTTACTGTATCGGTGTAGTGAGCGGTTTCTTCGTAATACATGCTTGAAAGACCGACTATACCGCCTGTCTCCGTATCGGAGTAAACATGGCCGGTGTTAAAGCAGTTGGTTACTCTGCTGTACCAGCAGGGCGAAACACCCGGATATTCGTATCTGTACGGGCCGTCAAGGCGTCCGGCGATGCCTCCCGCACGGCCTTCGGTTTCAACATAGCCCTCGTTACTGCATCGCTCGATTATTGTGCCGGCAAGTCCGAGTCCCACAATTCCGCCGACATCGTCGCTGCAGCAGTAATCAAGGTCTGCGTCATTAAAGGCGCCGTCATGGTTAAAGTCATAGCCCAGATGGTCGTCGCCGTGGTTGCCGTTGATTTCATAAAGCTGATTTATGATTTCATTATCCATTTTGCCATCGAGTATGGTCTGAAGGTATCTTGAATTGCAGAAAGTTCCGCCCGCTACATAAGCCTTATCGGTGTTTCTGCAATCCGTTATCATGGCGCTGTGCACGGTTATGCCTGCAATGCCGCCCGCGCCCATAATCATGGCTCTTACATAGCCGTTGTTTTCGCAGTCGTGAATACGAACACCGTTATCCGTCGCTATACCGCAGATGCCGCCTGCAAAGCAGCCGCCTACATCCTGATAATGCTGTTCAAGGATACTGCCGCTGTTGTCGTATTGCAAAACTCCGTTTACGTACACATATTCTTTGTATGAGAACGGACTGCCGGGGAAAATATTCAGCGAGAAGATCCTGTTTGATGCATCCAGCGCTTCTTCGGTAACGTCGACAAGGCCGCTCACAATATCCGTATATCCGGTGTAGCCGGGGTAAACCACATTGCCGTTTCCGTCGATGTAACCATGGCTCTGATTCGGGTTCATAAAGGTTGAATAATACTCCGGCAGGGCGAGGTAGTCAAGAGTGACAGCCCTTATCTGAACGGTCTGGTCAACCGTGCATCTTTCAATCACGGTTTTTGCAACGCCCGAGCCTGTGGTAAGGCCGAGTTCATCGGTGTCGGTATAAGTCTGGCCGGCGCCCATATCCATGGCCGCGCCCGCAAAGCCGCCTACGCCCGCAAGTCCTATAATAAGGCCGCATTTGCCGTAGTTGAGCAGACTTCCGGTTGAGCTGAGCTCGCAGTCGTGTATATAGCCGTCTTCAAACCGGCCGACATAGGCCGCAACATTATGGTGGCCCTCAATGTGCTTCACCTGAAGGTTTATGCCGTAAATTTCACTGTTGCCTCCAAGCACCGAAATGAAGCCGATGTTGTTGAGCTCGTATTGGCTCCAGTTAAGCGTGAAATTGCCGGTGCCGTCATCGGTAACAGCCGCCATCGGGTCAATGTAAAGGTTGCGTATTGTGACGCTGCCCGACTGGCTGTGAAGGCGCCCGCTCCACTGCCATATCGGCTCCCAGTTATACACATAGTTGCCGTCAACATACAGAACATTCGGGTCCGCACCGTAGTGGGTTGCGGCGTAGGATTCGAAGTCAAGATCGCCGGTGATGATGATTTCGTCAATGTCCGTGCGCGCGCCGCTGTTGATATCATCCCTGATCTGTATGAGCCGCTCAATGCTGCTTACGGTCTCGGTGGTCGCCGACACCTGCACAATACCGAACAGGCCCACAATCATCGCCAGAGAGATGATTACGGCAAGAGTTTTTCTCATCCTTTTCACAAAGATACACCTCCGTTGAGATTAAAAACCGTTCCTGAACAGATAACGGGTATCTGTTATTATTTCTAAAAACATAGTAAAAAGTGAACAGTATTTGTTCAAAATACACATATTATTATACTATCTGTTTTTTCAAAAATCAATACATTAAAATAAGCATCATTATATAAAGAAAACCCCCGATGCATTGTGCATCGGGGATTTGTTAACTAAAGTGTGTTATTGAGTTTTAATCAGGGCTGTGAATAGAAGTAGTTGCTTGACGCTACATAGTAGAGCACAAGCGCTTTGACAGCGTTGTTGAGTGCTTCGCTGATATTTGCATTGAGAGCCGCATAAGCGTAACTGAGCACCGAAGCGTTCCAGGTATTCACAACATCGCCGTTCGCGTCTTTCACAAGGACCAGCTGCTTTTTGCTGATTTCCGCTGCGGGAATACCGGAAATCTCAACATAGTATCCCGAGCCCTTCTTTACGGGTGTAAGCGGGATTTCTTCATCATCGCTCTTGCTGAGACTGAAGGTGAAGTCGTCAATCGATTTGCCTTCGGGCAGGGTGAAGTAGTGGCGGAAGGAAGTCTTTGTGAGGAGCACAAGGCTCGAGCCGTAATAGGAAACTCCGTTTTCCGTATTGTCATAAACGGGCTGATCCTGCGCGAGCCATTCGGCGGTTATATCATTCATACCCGCGTCTGAAAACAGTGAATGCTGTACAAAGTTGTCGTCATAGCCGAAGAGTTCGTTTGCGTAGTAGCCGTATCTTTCAATACTTTTCGCAAGATCAACGAGGGCTGCGTTACTGCTCAGCTCTTCATCGGCGAGCAAATCGTCGAAATAGTCGTGCACCGAATAACTGAAGGGCTGACTTGCGGTATCGCCGTTATAGATTATACCGTATATTTCCGTGTCTATCTGTGAGGGCGTTACGTTGCAGGAGAACTTGTAGTATTTAACGCCGTTTTCCTCGGTATAATCGTTAAGGTTAACCGGGCAGGTTACCTCCTTGCCGTCAACGGTAAACACCGCATAAGCGTCGGTGCGTACGTTTTCAATGGCGGCATAGAAGTTAAGGCCTATATCTCCGTTGAGCGTAAGGCTGTGAGCGGCTACCGTAACCGGCTGCTCGGCATACCATCTGGCGAAAAGCACGGTGTCGCTGCTTACCTTGTCATTTTCAAAATCCCAAAGGCGGAACAGCGAGTCGGCACCGCTTTCGGTCCAGTTGTTCAGGAACTCATATGCGGGAATAAATTCAATTATCTGGGTTTCGGAGTTTAATACATCCATACCGTATACGCCGTCGTCATCAAAATACCAGCCGTAGGTTTCGGCGTCGGGCGCATACCAGCCTCCGAATACATATCCGCCTTTTTCGGGGTCGCTTGCGGGTGCGCTGATTGCGACATCGCCCCAGGCGTCATATTCATCATATACGGAGTTGTTTTCTGCGTCGTCAATGAATGTAACCGTGCGCTTTGTAACGGTAACCGAATCACTGAATGTTTCGCCGTCATAATCAAGATTGGCAGTATAAGTTCTGGTGTCGTCAATACCCAGCATAGTGATATTGTTTGTGCTCAGAGTCTGCTCCGCGCCGCATCTGCCGCACTCGAGAGTGACGCTCGCGCTGCTGTAATCGTCAGCCCAGGTCCAGTCTCCGGAGACAGCCCACTCGTGGCCGAGAGCGGAGCCTTCGGTAATATCGCTGAGCAGCACGGGCTGAGCACCCTGTGCGTCAAGATAGGTTCTGCCGCATTTTGAACAGCGGTAGAAGTCAACGCTGTGCGCTCCTTCGGTGCATGTCGCTTCATCGTTTGCAGGCACAAGCACAAGTTCGTGCTCGCAGTCCGCAGTCATCACACCGTAAATCTCAACATTGTCAACCAGCAGATGATATTCATTGTTGCAGTTGTAATGGCGGATGGCAACGCAGATGCCGGACTGACCCGCAAATCGCGAGAAATCCGCGCGGTAATTGATATAGCCGTATTCGGTGGTGATATCATCGCTTATTTTTACCATATTGTCGGCGGGGCCGGCATAGAGAGCAAATACTTCATTGCTCCAGGAGGAGTCGGCACCACCGGCATAAATCGAAAGAGTAGCTCCGATGCAGCCATTCAGTGAGAAGGCGGGAGAAATAGCCCAGTTATCGGGTGTGCAAGGGCCAAAAACGTTGTCGAATGAAGATGACCGGATCAGACCGCTTCCTTCATAAGCTGTATATTTTGAATTGTCGCTTTCATCGACAAGTTCCCAGCAGGATCCGTCTTCGTTCGCATCATAAAACGTCCAGCCGTCCGCTTCTCCCTCAAAATACCAGCCTTCAATCAGAGACTCACCTGTGACACTTTCAATATATGAATAGCCGCAAGCCGTGCAAGTATGTTTGGAAATTCCGTTTTCTGTCCGTTCTTCGTAAATGCAGAGTTCTGTTAATTCCTGGCTGCATCTGATGCAGGTTTTTGTATGAGTGCCGTCATTGCCGGAAACAGCTTCGCCGCTGAAGTCGTGGCCGAGAGCGGGAGTGACGCGGGTTTCGGCTGCCTGACAGCGGGTGCAGGCTCTGATTTCCGAACCTTCTTCTGTGCATGAGGCTGCGTTCGCTGTTTCCCAACTGCCCCATGCGTGGCCGAGCGCGGCGCTTGTAATCAAATCGGAATACAGAACGGGCTGTGAGCCTTCGGCATCAAGGAAGAGTCTGCCGCAGGTATCGCACACATAATGCTCTTGCAGAGCGTCGGTTAAGCAGGCGGCCTCAGAGGCGGGCACGAGAGTCAGCACATGGCTGTCGCATGCTGCCGGCGATTCGGATGATATTTTGACATCGTCAACATACAGAGCCCATCCGTATTGAACCTCGCAGTGGCGGATTGCGATATAGACTTCCGGCTGACCGACGAAAGCGGAAAGGTCGGCGGTATATTCGTTGTATGTTGTCGTAGGTTCAATGACATCTGTGAGAGCGGTCATTTCGTTAGGAACACCAGTTGTGCCTGCGTAAATAATAAAAGGCTCGGCGTTATAGGAACTGCTGGCTGTTGCCCAGAACGAAAGGCTTGCGTTCGTCATTCCTGTCAGTGAAAATGCGGGTGAAACAGCCCAGTCATCAACATTGGTGTTAAAACAAAATGATGAAGAAAAGTAGCCGTGACCTTCATGTGCATATTGATTTGATGAACTGTTGAAATAGCGGGTCCAGGATTTGCCGTCACCGTCCAGATCTATGGCGTTCCAGCCTTCGGCATTCTCCTCAAAGTCCCAGAAGGCTATTATTCCGGGTTCCTCGGTGACTTCTGTATATGTGTAGCCGCAAAGCGTGCAGGTGCATCTGGCAACTCCGTTTTCTACTTTTCTGCTGTAAGCGCAGGGCTCGGTTATGCTCTCGTTGCATCTGCCGCATACTGTTGTATGAGTGCCGTCATTGCCGGAAACAGTTTCGCCGCTGAAGTCGTGGCCGAGAGCGGCAACAACGCGTGTTTCTTCACCGCCGCAGTTGTTACAGGTTCTTTTTTCCGAGCCGGCCTGTGTGCAGGTGGGTGCGTCTTCTGTTGCCCAACTGCTCCATGCGTGGCCGAGCGCGGCAACAGTGCGCGTTTCGCTTTCCTGGCAACGGGAGCAGGTCCTGCTTTCCGAGCCTGCCTGCAAGCAGGTGGGCTCATCGGTTGTTGCCCATTCGCTCCAGTTGTGGCCGGGCGCGGGGAAGAGTATATCGCCGGGAAGAGCCGGCTGTGTGCCTTCCTCGTCATAGTATGCTCTGTGGCAGGTGCTGCAGACATAGTATGCCGCGTTACCGTCGGATGTGCATGTCTGCTCTACGGCAGGCACAAAAGAGAGCACATGGTTGTCACATTCCGCAGGTATATCGTATGTTATTGCGACATCGTCAACATAAAGATACCATCCGTCCTGAACACCGCAGTGGCGGATTGCGATATAGACTTCCGGCTGACCGGCAAAAGCGGAAAGGTCGGCAGTATACTCGGTATATGTAGTATCAGTAACAATCGGCTCTTGTGTGAGAGCGGTCATTTCGCTGAAGTTATTGGTTGTGCCTGCATAAAGCATAAAGGGCTCACTAGTGCTGGTGTTTTGGCTTCTTGCCCAGAGCGAAAGGCTTGCGTTGGATAAACCGGCCAGCGAAAACGCGGGAGAAACTGCCCGGTTATCAACAGTTGTATTCATGCAATATCTGGAATAAAGACAGGAGTTACTGTTATGTGAATATGATGTAGAGTTGGCTCTGTGTTGCCAGGTGCTGTTGTCGCCGTCTGCATCCGTAAAGGCCCAGCCGTCGGTATTCTGCTCAAAATCCCAGAGTGCAACAGAATTTGTAGTTGCTGAGCTTTCAGTATAACTGTAGCCGCATATATCACAGGTATATTTTATAAAACCGCCTTCTTTGACTGTGGAGTAAGTGCATGGTTCGTCATACACAGTCAGGCTGCAGAGGCCGCAGGTTTGAGTGTGCGTGCCGTCGCCGTTGGAAGTTGCTTCACTCCAGTTATGGCCGAGCGCGGCAACAACGCTTGTTTCTTCACTGTCGCAGTTGTTGCAGGTTCTTCTTTCCGAGCCGTCTTCCGTGCAGGTAGGCTCATTTGTTGTTGCCCAGTCGCCCCAGGAGTGGCCGTTTGCCTCGGTGGAACGGGTCACCGTCTGCCCGCACACAGAGCATTCGCCTTCTTCAGAGCCGGGTTCCAGGCAGGTGGGGCTCTGAACTGTAGTCCACAAGTCGACGGTGTGAGCGGTTTTGGGCACGTTACGGGTAACGGTTTCCTGGCAGGTGGAGCATGTTCCCTCTTCAATGCCTTCTTCGCTGCAGGTCGGCTCCTGAGTCCTGGTCCATCCGGAATAAGGAACCGAATGGCCGAGTGCCGGTGTGTTGCGCTCAACAGTTGCTCCGCAGTAGTTACAGTAACCGGTGCTTATGCCCGGCTGTGTGCAGGTCGCTATGGTATTCTCCTCTTCCCAGCTGCTGAAAACATGATACTGAATCAGCGCAAAGGAAAAACAGCCGTAACCCAGCGAGCCGAAGTTATAAACTTCAATATAATAGGTTTTTCCGGCTTCGAGAGTGAGCTGGCCTCGGAAGTCTCCCGTATTTGAGAAAGTTGAAAGCCTTGAGTACTTGTCTTTCCATACAATCGCATCGGGATCTTTGGAACTGTCAAAAGAATATAAAAGATACACATCGGTCTGCGAAGGGGTAAACTTAAAATAAAAATGTCTCCCCTGTTCATTTGCCGAATTCTCTATCCTTACGGGCTCGCCGAGAACAAGCGTTTTGGCGACATCGATATTCGCATCTGTGATGGCAAAAGCCGCGGGTGCCGTCACGCCCAGAATCATAACGAGGGCAAGCAGCACGGATAAAGCTTTTCTTTGCATTTTCTTCAAACTGACCACACTCCTTGATTAAAATATATCCTTAAAATCTTTCGCTTTATTATGCTAAAGTCTATTATATAATATCATAATAGATATTTCAATATCGAAAATAAATTTTCCGTAAAAAACGCCGGTTATATCTTTTCGCTTTTTTTCGTTGCATAAACGGCGCGGATAAAGTATAATAAGTTTATCAACTTCCGAAAGAGAGGATATAAAATGTCTGACGCAACAGTATTAAGTTCAGCCCCCGCGCAGGAAGAAAAGCAGATAAGAAAATCCGAGTTTATCGCGTATCTTACCGCAGTTTTCTTCTACACCTGCATGACCGGTATGCTCGAGTCGTACAGAAGCGCTTATCTCGTAAACGTGCTCAAACTCGAATCGGCGCAGACCTCACTGTTTAACACGCTCATAAGCGTTATCCCGTTTTTCCTCAATTTTTTGATCGCGATGTATATCGACAACCGCAAAATCGGCAAGGGCGGCAAATTCCGTCCCCTTATCCTCGCGAGCGCGGTGCCCGTGGGTGTGCTGCTTGTGCTCACCTTCATAACCCCCGCCCCGATAGTAAAAGCAGGCGGCGCTTTGCTTATAGCCTACCTTACCGCGATTGCAATTCTCTTCGGAGTATTTTCGCATTTTGCGGGCACAATCAATAACCTCGCCGTGGTGCTCACGCCCAATATGAAAGAGCGCGACACGGTTATGTCTTTCCGCAGCATTTCCTCCGCCGTAGGCAACTCCGCGCCCCTTGTAATCATACTCGTTATAGGCCTTATATGGAAAAACGAAGCCACTCAGTATATCATAGGCGCCGCCCTTTGCGCGGTGGTCGGCATACTGACAATGCTCTTCGGCATAAGGCTCACAAAAGAGAGAATCGTTTACACCAAAAAGAGAGAAAACCCGCTTATCGGCTTCAAGGAAGTGCTTGTCAATCCTCACGCCTGGGTTATCATAATAAGCGAACTTCTCAAGAACTTCAGAAAAGTTTCAACCTATATGGGCGTTTTCCTTGCGGCGGCGCTGCTCGGCTCAACCTCCAAATACCTGCTTTTCGGCCTGCCTACGGGCATCGGCACAGCGGTAGGTATGCTTGTAATAAATTTCCTGCTCAAGAAGTTCACCTCAAAGGTGCTTTACATCGCGAGCGGCATCTATTCGCTTATTATCAACACGCTCGCCTTCCTCGTGGGCTACACCTATTTCAAAAACGGCTCGTCTGTACTTCAGATAGTGTTCATAGTTTTCCTCTTCCTCATCGGCCTGCAGTTCGGCGCGTCGAACCTGCTGCCCAATATGTTCCAGGCGGATGTGCTTGAAGACCTTGAACTTAAAACGGGCAAACGCCTTGACGCCTCTCTGCCGTTTGTGGTCGGCATAGGCACTCTTATCAGCGGCACCATAGCCACAGCCCTCGCTCCGAGAATTCTCTACGGCGACGCTTCGATTATTCAGTATATTCAGCCCACCGACCTCATACCGAATCCCGAGCAGTCGCTCAAAACCAAGATTCTCATGCTCTTCTTCTACACCGTCGTTCACGGTATTATGATGTTCCTCGCGGGCGTGCCCTATTTCTTCTTCAGACTTACGGGCAAACGCAAGCAGGATATCCACGAAGCCGTGCTTGAAAACAGAAAAGCCATGGAGCAGGCAAATCAGGCAACAGAAACACAGGAAGAAACAGAAAACGAATAAAAGAACAAAATAAAAATGTTCTCTGTCTTTTGGCAGGGGACATTTTTTGCTGATGCGCACTTAAAACGTCATAACAAGCACCGCAGCAAAGAAATATGCTGCGGTGCTTTATACTGCAAAAAGGACCGCGAGTTTTTACACTCGCAGTCCTTTTTAACTCTATTGTCTTTTCGATTTTCGCCTTTTATGTCCCGACCGGATTATGCGTTAAAGTATATATTGGCGTAATCATTATACTTCGTCAGTGCCATGCAGGTGTTCACCAGTTCTTCACTGAAATCATCTTCTCTTTCGTGCACCTGGCACACATAACTCAGCGCGCTGACGTTCCATGAGTTGGCCGGGTCTCCGTTTTCGCCGTCTACGATTATGTAATAATAATTATCAAGTTCGGCGGAGGCGATATCGGATATTTCAATGTACCAGAGATAGCCTTTCCTTACGGGATTCAGGTCAAGCGATGTGTCGGTATTCGGACAGTAGGCCATAAATGTATAGTCATCGATTGACTTGCCTTCGGGCAGGCCGAAATAGATTCTCAGCGCCGTCTTTGTGCGGAGCACAAGGCTCATGCCGACATAGTTTACTCCGCCTTCAAAATTGTGGAATTCGGGAGCATTTTCCAAAATAATTAAGGGATCAACGTTGTCTATGGTATCACTGTAGCCTTCAACTTCCGCTTTTGTGAAGTCGCTTTCGGGTTTGAAGAGCCTGTTGGCGCGGTAGCAGTATTCGGCGAGCGAGCCCATCAGGTTTCTGAGGTTATCGTCGTTAATGGTTCCGGACTCGGCGATATACTGATTTACCGAATAATAATCGTCTTCCGAATATGCGGTGGGTGATTCATACCAGCAGAGGATATCCTCAGCGGCATCGGCGGCAGCCACATTAAATGTGAATTTATACGCGCCGGTTTCATCGTCATAATCATTAAGGTCTATGGGAACAATCGTTTCCTCGCCGTTGAAGCTGAATACAACAATGTCGTCTTCGCTCGCGTCGGTATAGTAGAAATAGAAGTTGAGGCCTATATCTCCGGCAAGGGTGAGGCTGTGGCCCACGAGTACGGGCACTGCAGTGAAGACGCCGCTCAGGGTAACAGCTTCGTCGGGCATTTCAAATACATACCTGCCGTAGTATTCGGAGACATCATAATTTGTGCCGGTTACATCGCCTGTGATGATTATATCATCGCAGGTGAAGTTTGCGTCGGGTGCGACATTGATGCACACGCGCTCTTTGTAAACGGCGCTTGCGGGGGCGGTTATCGTGCCGCCGAGAGATGCGTCAACGGTAATGTCGTTATCATCAAGGCTTGCCGTCTTTGTTGCCGTAACGGTTAAAGTGGCTGTGGAATAAAATGAGTAGATTACCGCGTAGCAGACCGAGCCTTTTGATACGCTGAAAGTGGCGTTGATATCACGGCCGCCGGGGATTGTTTCGTCGCCGACCAGCGGGACGCCGTTACCGTCAACATAAATGGAGAGGAAGTAAGCGGTTTCGGATGAAGAAATGCCGGAAATATTGTAAGTGCCGCTTTCTTCGGGAACGAATTTGAATATGGCTTTATTGTTGCTTGAGTCATAAGTGAAACTTGAGGGAACATCTTCCTCAAGAACGATTACGTCATCATCTTCCTCTGCGTAAACATCAACAATGACATCCTCTGAGGGCATAGTGAACACGATTGCCCATTCGGGCTCTGTGGGCTGGATAATGGGAACGAGACCGCCCATACCGGCGGATACATCACGGAGTTCTGCCTGTACGATTTCTCCGCTTGCCGTTGTAACCTCGAACATATCAAGGCTGTAAGCGGGATGAATGTTGGGCAGCACACAGACTTCTGTGCCTGCCGCCATTTCCGAAACCGAGTAGGGATCGTAGTTAACAAGCTCACTTGAGATTGCCGCGCCGAATACCTTGTCGCCGGTAACGGTTATATTATAGGTTTTGCCGAATGCAGCGCTGACGGTAACATCGGAGGCGGGCATAACGAACTGAAGCGCGTTGGAATCCAGAAGCGCTATTTCGTTATCGTCGGCGTCGGTGACTGTGAGAGAGGCAAGGCCGTAGCTGCCGTCGGGCTCATAATTGATTTCAATATAATCGCCTTCAAAAGCAACTTCGGGTTTTACGGTTATTGTGCCGTGACTTACATTTGCCACGGTTACATTGTAATCCTGAATCTCCTCAAGAAGCGAAACCGAAAGTTCCGCTTCGGAAAGTCCGTTCATCGTTGCGCGGACATAATAGGTATTGCCTCTTGTAAGTTTGAACTCATCCTGATGGTCAAAGTCATACGGATTGAGAGTGCTGCCGTAATCGTCTGTCACGGTCACATAGAACGGCTGAATGTCGTCGGAGGCGAATACATAAATGCCGCTCTTTTCGGGAGTGAACGAATAGAAGTATGATCCGATGTCGCTTTCCGCTTCGATTTCGTTTAAGCCGGTTGTGATTGAATCGTATGTTTTGGCCTTGAAGCCGAAAGACGCCGTAACGTCGTCTGCGGGCATTGTGAAAGTGAGTTCATAAGCCGAATACGGGTAACCCTTTCCCACTGAGGGAACAACTTCAAAATCAACATCATCGCCGGTGCTGTACGCCGTAAGGGCGAAGTTGTTCATATCGGGCTGAAGGTCCATGGGGCAGACAAAGACAATCATCACTTCCGAGCCTGCGGGAGTGCCTGCGCCGTCGGGGTTGCTGCCGATATTCTCGCCGTTTGCGTAGGTGGCTGTGAAATCAATATCGCTGTTATCAATGTCGGTATAGATTATGTAGTTATCGGCAAGGGTAACGGATTCTATTGTGACATCCGACAGGGGCATTGCGAAGCGCCAGTAGGAATTATACAGCGTCACTTCTACTTCGTCACCGTTTTCATCGGTCACGGTCCAGCCCGTAACAGACTGACTGCTTCCGGTGTCGTAATCAAGGTAAATGTAATCGCCGGCATATGCGGTGAGATTGGTGAAATCGGAAATCACACTGTCGTCGGTGCTGATTCTGAGTTTATCTGAATCTATATTGTCGGATATATTTATTGCACAACTCACGGCACGGACAACATAGATATCAATCGGGGCAGTTTCGCTGCTGAAAGAGTGAAGTATGCCGGTGTAGGTTTTGCCGCCCTCAAGGTCTGCGGTGAATCTGAAGTTGCGGTCTCCGCCGCTGTCGTCATCTCCGGAAATCATTTGGCCGTTCTCATAGAACCCGAGTTTGGGGTCGGGACCGTTATGATTATCGGAGTAAAAGGTATAAGTGCCGCTCTCGGAGGGAATAAATGTAACGAGCCTGTCGTAATCGGATGAAATGTAAATATCCTTATTTGCTCCTTCGCTGAGCACCACGTCGCCGCTTATGTTAACAATATATACATCAATCGTGCAGCTTTCGCCGTAAGAATAAAGCTTGACAGTGTAGGTTTCTCCTGCCGTAATGTTGTTTGCTTTAAAACTGAAGTCGCAGCCGTTTTGTGAGGTGCCGTTGCCGGAGGCAATATCGCTGCCGTTGTAATAAACCACACAAAAGAGTTCGTTGCCGGTATTATTGTCGGAGTAAAACGAATAGGTTCCGCTTGTTGCTGCGTTGAAGGTGTATTCGGAGTATCCGGAGTTATAAACATAAACATCTTCATTTTTGCCTTCGCAGAGCACGCGGTCGGTTACCGGATTTTCATTTGAAATAAAGACATTAATCTCAATATTGCCGCTCCAGGAACGAAGCCCGAGGATATATGTTTTGCCTGCCTCAAGAGGTGTTTGAATTTTGAAGTTGCGCCCCTCTCCGCCGTCCTCGTTATAGGTAATCTGTTCCCCCTGATAGTAAATGGTGCATCTGGAATCAAGATCGGTTTCGGTGTGGGAGTAAATCAGATAGTCTCCGCTCGTTTCGGGGGTAAATGCGTAATAAGTTTCCGGGCCGGACGGAACACTGACATTTGTATTATCTCCTTCGGAGAGCCTGCCTTCTGCAATTTTTATAATGTAAATATCACTCAGGCAAATACCGTCGTAGGATTCAAAGTATAAAGTGTAGGTTTCTCCCGCTGTGAGTGTTGCTTCGAATCTGAAGTTGTTGTTTTCTCCGTTGTCATCGTCCCGGGCAATCTCGTCACCGCCGTGAAGAAGCAAGCAGAGGAGGTCATAGTCACCTTCGGAGTAAATCTCATAGACTCCGCTTTCTTCTGCGGCAAACGTGTATTCGACATTTTCGTGAGAGTAAATGGCGACATTTTCATTTTTGCCTTCGTAGAGTATGTGGTCACCGTATATCTGCTCTTCTGTGAGGCCGCAGTAAATGCATACGCCGTCTACAATCTGATGATCGCCGTAGCCTGTGGGAGCGTCGTAACTTTCGGGGCAAAACATGCACTCATAGCGTTCATAGCCCTCTTCACAGCAGGTTCCATCAACTATTTCCATCATCTGAAAATCGTGCTGGCATTCTTCGGGCGGTTCTTCGGGCGGGTCTTCGGGTTCATCGCCGTCGGCAAAAGCCATAACCGCAACGGCGTTGAAGCAGAGCAGAACGCTCAGCAGAATCGCAAGCAGGCGCCTGAGCCTGTCGGGAATCATTTTTGTCTTCATAATTTTTCCTCCGTATGTGTTGAGCGCCGCCTGTGCGCGGCACAAAAATTACGGTTTATTTTATCATTTTATAAATATAACTGTCAAGTAAGAGTTTCAATATATATCGCAGAGCAAAACGGCGCGGAATTCACAAAGTGTTTACAATTGAATTATTGACAAAAGCGGGGGAATGGTATAAGATAACATCAAGAATTAGCACTCTGCTTCTTCGAGTGCTAATTTTGGCACTCGAAAGCAATTATCCGGGAAGGAGGGTTGAATATGCCGGATAAAAAAGAAACCGAAGCGCTCAGCGAGCGAAAGAAACAGATACTCGCAAACGTTGTGGAGCTTTACATCAAAACGGGCGAGCCGGTCGGCTCCAAAGGTCTTATAGACGCCACCGGCATGTCGGTATCCTCCGCCACGGTGCGTAACGAGATGAACGAACTTGACTCTATGGGTTACCTCGAGCAGCCGCACACTTCCGCGGGCAGAGTACCCACGCAGGAGGGCTACCGCTACTATGTGGACCACCTGATGAAAAACCGCGAGGTTGACGAGCTCACAAAGCGCTTGATTGACGCGGGCGTTTCATCCGCGGTAGGCGACCCCGAAAAACTTATAGCCAAGTCAAGGGAAATCCTCGCAAACCTCACCAAGTGCGCCACCGTTTCCACGGCGCCGGTCGGCGAAATGACGCTGATTAAAAAGATTGAGGTTGTGCCCGTAGGCGCCTACTCGGCAATGATGGTGCTGCTCACCTCAAACGGCATACTCAAGAGCCGTCTGTGCAGGTCCGATACCGAGATTAACGCATCTGTACTTGAAAAATTCTACGGTATCGCGGGCGCTTTCATCATAGGCAAGCCCGCCGCCGAAATCACTCCCGTTTACATCCAGACTCTTGCCGCGGCAATCGAGGGCGATTATTTCACCCTGCTTCCGCTTCTCGCGGCAGTCACGGAACTTGCGGACAGCGTCGGAGATTCGCGCCTGGTGCTCGGAGGCAGTTCAAACCTGCTCTCCTTCAAGGATTACGGCGAGGGAGCAGTTGCCCTGCTTGAATTCCTGAGCAGAAGCGAGCCGCTCTCGGATGTAATCAATTCGTCAAGGGGCAGCCTTGATGTGCGCATCGGCTCCGAAAACAAATACAAACAGCTTGAAAATTCCAGTGTTATTGTGTCCAAGTATTCCGTCAACGGCGACGAAACAGGCACAATAAGTGTTATCGGCCCCACGAGAATGGATTATGAGACAATAATCCCCAGCATCAGGTATATGACCGACATAGTCGGACGGCTCATAACACAGGCGCTCGAAGAATAGAGAGGGGCAGATTAAAATGGACGAAAAAAAGAAAAAGAGCAAAGCGGCTCCCGAAAAGGAATCCGAATTGAAAGAGGAAACCGCTCCCGAAACACCGGAAACCGAATCTGAAAAAGAAGCGCCCGCGGAGAAATCGCGGGAGGAAGTGCTCGAGGAGCAGATAAAGGAAAAAGACGATAAGTATTTAAGGCTCTGCGCGGAGTACGATAATTTCCGCAAACGCTCTCAGAAAGAAAAAACGGAAATCTACTCATCGTCAAAGGCGCAGGTAATCGAGGAGATATTGCCGATACTCGACAATTTCGAGAGAGCGGCGATGAACTCCGAAGCGAATTTTGAGGGCTACAAAAAAGGCATCGAACTCATATTCGGCCAGTTTCTCAAAGTGCTCGAAAAATTCGGCGTGGAAAGTTTCGGCGAAGAGGGCGACACTTTTGACCCGAATCTCCACTCGGCTGTGATGGCGGTGCAGGACGATTCGCTCGGCGAAAACACCGTTGCGCAGGTATTCAGCAAAGGCTACAGACTCGGCGACAGGATAATAAGAGAAGCCACAGTCAAAGTAGCAAACACTTAAAAAGTAAATTTACCTTCAGAGGAGGAAATATATTATGTCAAAAGTAATAGGAATCGACTTAGGTACCACCAATTCATGCGTGGCAGTTATCGAGGGCGGCGAGCCCGTAGTTATCGCTAACGCGGAAGGCTCAAGAACAACACCTTCGGTAGTGGCGTTCGGCAAAAACGGCGAAAGAATGGTAGGCCAGGTTGCCAAGAGACAGGCAATCACCAACCCCGACAAAACCGTATCATCCATCAAAAGACAGATGGGTTCCGACTATAAGGTAACCATCGATGGCAAAAAGTTCACCCCGCAGGAAATCTCCGCGATGATTCTGCAGAAACTCAAAGCGGACGCGGAAGCATATCTCGGCGAAAAGGTCACCGAGGCGGTTATCACCGTTCCCGCATACTTCACCGACTCCCAGAGACAGGCTACCAAGGACGCGGGCAAAATTGCGGGCCTTGACGTAAAGAGAATCATCAACGAGCCCACAGCCGCGGCTCTCGCATACGGCGTGGACAAAGAGACCGAGCAGAAGGTTATGGTATTTGACCTCGGCGGCGGCACATTCGACGTTTCCATTATCGATATGGGCGACGGCATCCAGGAAGTGCTTGCAACAGCCGGCAACAACCGTCTGGGCGGCGATGACTTCGACCAGAGAATCATCGACTGGCTTGTAGAGGAATTCAAGAAGGATCAGGGCTTTGACCTGAGAAGCGACAAGATGGCAATGCAGAGGCTCAAGGAAGCCGCCGAAAAAGCGAAGATTGAACTTTCAGGCGTCACCTCTTCCTCAATCAGCCTGCCTTATATCACTGCTGACGCGACAGGCCCCAAGCACCTTGAAACCACCCTCACCAGAGCGAAGTTCAACGAACTGACCGCAGACCTCGTGGAAGCCACAATGGGTCCCGTACGTCAGGCGATGAACGACTCCGGACTTAAAAACAGCGAAATCAACAAAGTGCTTATGGTCGGCGGCTCGTCAAGAATTCCCGCAGTCCAGGAAGCAGTCAAAAAGTATATGGGCCTTGAGCCCTTCAAGGGCATCAACCCCGATGAGTGCGTAGCCATCGGCGCCGCCATCCAGGCGGGCGTGCTCGGCGGCGAAGTTACGGGCCTGCTTCTGCTTGACGTTACCCCGCTTTCACTCGGCATCGAGACTATGGGCGGCGTAAACACCAAGATTATTGACAGAAACACCACCATCCCCGTAAAGAAGAGCCAGATTTTCTCCACCGCGGCGGACAATCAGCCCAGCGTTGAAGTTCACGTGCTTCAGGGCGAAAGAGAACTCGCCAAGGATAACAAGACTCTCGGCATATTCAGCCTTGACGGCATTATGCCCGCGCGCAGAGGCGTGCCTCAGATTGAGGTTACCTTCGATATCGACGCTAACGGCATAGTCCACGTTTCCGCGAAAGACCTCGGCACACAGAAAGAGCAGTCCATCTCCATCACCGCGTCCTCCAACATGAGCAAAGAGGATATCGATAAAGCGGTCAAGGAAGCGGAGCAGTTTGCCGAAGAGGATAAGAAGCACCGCGAAGAGATAGATACCCGCAACGAGGCTGACCAGATGGTTTACCAGTGCGAGAAACTCATAAGCGAAAACGGCGACAAGTTTGACGAGGCCGACAAAGCCGCTCTCACCGAGAAGATTGAAGCCCTCAAGGAAGCAATCAAGGGCACCGACATTGAGGCAATCAAGTCAAAGAAAGACGAGCTTACCTCCAAATTCTATGATATCAGCGCAAAAATGTATCAGGCGGCAGGCGGAGCGGAAGGCCAGCCCGATTTCGGTCAGGGCGCACCCGGCGCAAATGACGGTTACACCGATTTCACGGACGCCGACAACCAGTAATATTCCGCCTCTCCGGCCGTGAGTTAGGAGAATTCCCTTGGATAACAACAAAAGAGATTATTATGAGGTGCTCGGCTTAAAAAAGGGAGCATCCGACGATGAAATAAAAAAAGCATACAGGCAGATGGCGAAGAAATACCATCCCGACCTCAACCCCGACAATCCCGATGCCGAGGCGAAGTTCAAAGAAGTGAACGAGGCGTATGAAGTGCTTTCGGACAGCGACAAGAAAGCGCGCTACGATCAGTTCGGCCACGCGGGTGTTGACCCCAACTTCGGCGCGGGTCAGGGAGGAGCCGGCTTCGGCGGCTTTGACATGGATCTGGGTGATATTTTCGGCTCGTTCTTCGGCGGCGGTTTCGGCTCCGGTTTCGGCAGCCGCAGCGCAAATCCCAACGCCGCGCAGAGGGGCGAAGACATCCAGACCAAGGTGACCGTTTCCTTCGAAGAGGCCGCCAAGGGATGCAAGCGCACCGTGGAAGTAAACAGGGTTGAAACCTGCCCGGACTGCCACGGCAGCGGAGCCGCCGCGGGCACAAGCAGACGCACCTGCCCGGACTGTAACGGCAGAGGCTTTATCTCCGTAACTCAGAATTCGCTTTTCGGCACCATCCAGACTCAGAAAGCCTGCCCCAAGTGCGGCGGCAAAGGCAGCGTGATAGACACACCCTGCTCAAAGTGTCACGGCCAGGGCAGAGTATCAAAGAGAACGAATGTTGAGGTGAACATCCCCGCCGGTATTGACAACAGGCAGATGTTTGCCGTGAGCGGAGCGGGCAACGCAGGGCGCAACGGCGGACCTGCGGGCGACCTGAGAGTAGCCGTGTTTGTAAGGCCTCACCCCTATTTCACAAGAGAGGACTACAACGTTCACCTCGAGCAGCATATAGCCTTTACCCAGGCGGCGCTCGGTGACAAACTCAGAATTCCAACCCTTGACGGCGATGTGATGATAGACATCCCCGCGGGCACACAGTCCGGCGATAACTTCAAACTCAGGGGCAGGGGAATCCCGGTCGTCAACTCAAAGCAGAAAGGCGACCAGATAGTCCATATCATAGTGGATGTGCCCACACAGCTGAACGACCAGCAGAGAGAACTTATCAGCCAGCTTGAAAAATCGCTCGGCGTCCGGCGCGGCGCCCCCGCAAACCCCAAAGGCAAAAAAGGCAAGTTCACCGATAAGTTCAAAAACTGAACAATGTAAACCAACCGCATTGCATACGCAGTGCGGTTGGTTTTGTTTATGAAAATATGTTCGAACAATATGTCGGTTTTGATTGAAAAAAATTTATTGATATATACTGAGATACAGTTCACTGAATTGACGCTTAACATACCATTGACACATTTGAGCATCAAGTTCAAATGATCCGTCTTCTTTTATAATAATCAACGGCAGATAATATGCCGGATTATTACTTTTATAATCATACTCGTCATCAGAAGGGAACACCCTCAATTTTTTTCCGGCCAGTGCCTGATCCGTATGACCTTCTATGTGGTATTTTACAGTATATACTGAGCCGGTAACACGTGATTGAACACTGTAATTATTGTCATAGTATTTTTCGGTCGCATCCTCAATTCCGAGAATAGTTCGTGAAGCAGATGTAATTGTCAAATAGTAATCATCGATATAATATATTCCGTCATCTCTTGCACCGGCTGGTCTGGTTTCAGCGTAAGTGTTATCCGAAGTGGTTGGTTCGGTGCTGCTGACTTGAATATTATTCTCTAAAGGTGAAGAACCCGGAGAGATGTATCTGAACCAGCCGCTTTCATATAGCCTGAACATATACTTTTTTTGCCCGGTATACTCTTGAACACCACCGATACTCGGATAACTGTCACTATAGTTGTTATTGTTATCGTTAGTGTTATGGTTATCGTCGTCGCCTTCATGACTTGAGTCCAAAGAAAAAGTCGCCTGTGTCTCCGAATTGGCATTTACCGAATTCTCAGTGTAAGGATCATTATATTCTGAGTTGCTGTATTTGCCTATTTTGTGCAGACTTTCAATTTCTTCCTGCTGTGACGATACCTGATATTCGAGGTTGTCAACTCTTGCTTCAATTGCCTTGTCAACAATCTGGTAGCCGAAAAGACCGACAAATGAAGCGAGTATTGCCGCAAGTGCTTTTTTCATATCGTTTCCCCCATTGGTTTAGTTTAAAATTATCATACCATAACCCTTTTACAATCTCAATAATTATTTGTTATAAGGTTTGATTATATCGTCCACACCCGTCACATCGTCACTGCGCCCCTCAATTCTGCATTATGCATTCTGAATTCTGCATTCTCTCCGCGCCTTTGGCACGGACTCAGCGCCGGAACGGCGTTCCCTGCGGGTATTATCTTTAAATTAAATAGTGACATTCTCTATCTGCCGTGCTACAATAAAACTATACTGAGCAATGAGGTGAAAATATGAAAGTTTACGATCTGATTATTGTCGGCGCGGCGACCTCCGGGCTTTACCTTGCGCGCAAGATGGCGAAGAGGGGCTACACCGTCAAGGTGATTGAAAAACTGCCCGAGGAAAAGGCGGGCACCAAGATGGATATTTTCCACGTGACGCGCACCGATTTCATCAAGTTTGATATCCCCCTTGTGCGCGAGGGCGACCCCGAGTGGGCGTTTGAATTCACGGACAATCATTTTTCCTCACCCTCAAACAAATATCACATAAATGTTGACGCCGAGACGGTCGGCCTGCATATGAAAGAGTATGTTGCCCTTATGGCAAAACTCGCCCGCGAGGCTGGGGCGGAGATTGAATATGACGCCGCCTTTGAGGAGTTTACTTTTTCATCGGGCGCGATTTCGGGCATCAGATACTCAACGCCCGACGGCATAAAAGAAGATAAGTGCAAGGTTGCCGTCGACTGCTCGGGCATCGCTTCCGCCGCGAGGCGCGCCCTGCCAAACGGCTACGGCGTTGAAAACTTCAGAATTGAAGATGAAGACCTGCTCTTTGTGCTGCTCAGATACGCGCGCTTTGACGAGGAGCAGATGAACACCTTCTGGCTCAATATGAAATCCTGGTACGCTCCGTTTTCGATGGACGGCAAGGAAAAGATAATCGGCACGGGTGCCTCCGGCAGTATGGAAAAGGTAAGGCGCGAAGCCGAAAAACTCGACGGCGTTTCATCTCACGGCGAGTTTGAACTTGTGAAAACCGAAGAGGGCGCCACCCCTTACAGACGCCCGCCCTATTCGCTTGTGGCGGATAACTTCATTGCCGCGGGCGATGCCGCCTGCCTCACGAAACCCGACTGCGGCGAGGGCGTCACCTCAAGCATGGTTATGCTCGATATCGCGGCGGATGTGCTTCACACCGCTCTCAAGCAGGGCAGGGCGGATAAGGAAGCTCTGTGGGATATAAACTGCAGATACAACAGAGCGCAGGGCGCCGAATTTGCTATGGTCAGAGCCTTCCTCACGAAACTCATCAACACCGTGACGGACGATGAACTCGAATACTGCTTCAGAAACAGAATCATATTCAACGAGACCTTCCTCAATAACGGCGATGTCACCCCGAAGGACGCTATTCAGACCGTTGTGAAGATGATAGGCGGCATTTCTCGCAAGGGCGTGTCGCTCAAGACTGTCGGCGCGATTGTTTCCGGCGCCAGGCTCGCGTTTGAACTCAGAACTCACTATATGAACTTCCCGAAGAATCCCGAGGCGTTTCCCGTATGGGTTTCAATAGCCGAGCGTATGTGGAAAAAGGTCGGCAAAGTCAAGTGAATCAACGGAGGGGAAAATGAAAAAACTTATCTGCCTGCTTCTCTCGGCGGCGCTTGTCATCTCCGCCACCTGCATCTGCTCTTTCGCGGCTGTTGCCGAAAATCCCGAGATAGAAATTGAGGGCGAAATAACCGATTACCCGATTGTTATGCTGCCCGGCTACAGCGGCTGCCGCCTCTATTACGGAGATGACCCCGAAACGGGTGAAAACGCCTGGGCGGGCATCACCCTCGATGAACTCGGCCCCAACCTGCTCAAGAGAATCGCGGAAATCGGGCTCGGGCTCGGCGCGCTCACCCTGGGCAACGCAAACCTCATAGCGAAGGTGCTCGGCGAAGAAATAAACCGCACCTGGCACTATATGCCCTGCAACCCCGACGGCACAAGCGTTTACGACCTGCACCCGTATTACACCACCCCCGCCACCACCAACAGTCAGTGGCTCAGCGATACGGACAACGACTTCTGCCGCCACGACCGTGAAATGGCGGGCATATATGAAGATTATGTGGGCAAAGAAAACATTTTCAATTTCAATATAGACTGGCGTATGGGCGCCGAGGACCTTGCGAATCAGTTAAATGATTACATCAAGGCGGTGAAGGAATACACCGGCAAGGATAAGGTGAATATTTACGCCATAAGTCACGGCGGTCAGATTGCCGCAACCTACCTCACCCTTTACGGCGAGCAGATGGACGCCGACACAGTGGTGCTCTCATCGCCCGCAATCGGCGGCAGCGCCCTGGCGAGCGACCTGCTTTTAAGGCAGGTGAAAGCGCAGGAGCAGACCATAGTCAAAATGGTGGAGCAGGTGACATACACCGAGGAGGATTACGAGTGGCTGCTCAAAGCGACCACGCTCGGTTTCCTCGATAAAATCCTCAACGCCCTTGTGCCCAATGTGAAAGACCTTATGGGCTACTGGCCGAGCATCTGGGATTTTGTGCCCGCCGACAAATACGAAGAGTGCAAGGCCCGGTATCTCTCCTCGCCCGAGAGCGCTCCCCTTGTGGAGCAGAGCGACCGTTTCCACTATGAAATTCTGCCCCTCGTCGGCGAAAAACTGCGCGAGTGCAGCGACAGGGGAATGGATATATCAATCGTCACCGGCTCGGGTGACAGAATCGCGAGCGGCTCGCCCGATTATTCCGACGCAATCATCCCCGTTTACAGCGCGACGGGCGCATACTGCCCGCCCTACGGCGAGCATTTTGAAGACGGCTATGTGCAGAAAAACCCCTGCGGCGGCAAAAACAAGATTTCGCCCGACAGGACGATTGACGCCTCCGCCGCCTACCTGCCGGACAACACCTGGTTTTCCGACGGTAACTATCACGCCTGGACCTATTTTGCCGAAAACACCAAGTATCTCACGGCGCGGCTCGTGCTCACGAAAACGATAAAGGATGTTTACAGCGACCCGGACTACCCGCAGTTCATCCTCTCGGAGAATCCGTCAAAGTCACTTGTGTATTCATTCGGCGGCGAAACGCCCGGCTTCATCGACCCGGGCACGGACACCCTGCTCGTGAAAAACGTGATGCAGAAGGCAAACCTCAGAGTGCTTGCCGTAATCGTGAAGGGCGCGGACATCAAAGCGGACACAGGAGTTTCCGGCGTTAAAATCGCGCCCGGCGAAACGGCGCGGATACCGCTCAGGGCAAACATCCCCGAAGGCGCGAAAGGCTACGCCGAAGTAACCGTAATATACGCGATGAACAACATAACCCCGCTCAATTACCGCACAATAGGGTTTACAATCGCTGCGTGAATAAAAAGAGGTGTTGACATATGTTTTTAACTTCCTCTCTTGAAATAATGAAAGAAACCTTAAAAAACTTTCTGCCGTTTTTCTTCCGGCTGTGGTGGCTGTGGGTACTCGTGCTTGCCGCTGCAGTAATCCGCCTGATTCTCAGCAGTCCGCGTTTCAAAGGAAAAGCAGGTGAAAAGGCTGTTATAAGGAGTCTTGCAAAACTGCCGGACGGAGAGTTTGTTTTGCTTAATGATTTATTGTTGCCGGCTGAAAACGGAACTTCGCAGATAGATCATATTGTTCTTTCCGGCAAAGGTTTATTTGTGATTGAAACCAAGAATTACAGCGGCATTATATCGGGAAGTGAAAAATCTTCGACCTGGACACAGAATATTTACGGCAACAAAAAGAGTTTCAAGAACCCGGTTTATCAGAATTACGGGCATATCAAAACACTCGAAAAGATACTTGCCGGTTTTGAAAATATACCGTATTATTCGATAGTCGCTTTCCCCGAAAAAGCAAAACTGAATGTAAAATCCGAAAAAGCAAATGTAGTATTCTATAAAGATATTGCAAATGTTATTACCAAAACCGAAGCGGAGGCTGTGATTTCTTCCGATACAATTCAGGCAATAAAAGATAAACTCCTTGCGGAAAACATAGTTGATAATGAGATGCGCAAGGCTCATAACATTGAGGCTCACCAAAAGAAAACGGATGCCGAGCAGAAAGTCAAGGAAGGCATCTGCCCTCAATGCGGCGAAAAACTTGTAGTCAGAAACGGAAAGAACGGCAAGTTTTACGGCTGTTCCGCTTATCCGAAATGTCACTACACACACAGCATAGAGTAAACAAAAACGGACACCCGGAGGTGTCCGTTTTTTTATGCGGAGTTATATCATTAATTGTAGGGAACGCCGTTCCGGCGTTCCGAATGCCCCGCAGGGGCATAATCACCAGGATATGCGAAGCATAGCAAGCGAGAAAAAACAACCATATTCCGCGCCTGCGGCACGGACGGAACGCCCGAAGGACGTTCCCTACGGAGAATAATTGTTTACCCTTTATACACCATGTAATAATGCTTAATCAAACCGTTTTTATACTCCGCCTCACCTATTATCTCAAACCCGAGTTTTTTGTAATATTCCACATTCTTTTCGTCCTGCGCTTCGAGGCCGAATTTATAACCTTTCCGGGCAAGTTCCTTCATGCTCTCGGTTATGAGTTTTGTGGCGATGCCCTTGCCCTGATGCTCGGGGTCAACGAAAACGGGTGAAATAATCCAGGTGTCCTCGTCAAACACTTTCACATCGAGCGGCCCGTAGGCGAAGAGGGTGCGCAGGGTGTTCGGCCAGAACCAGTAGAGGTAGAGCCAGTCGGGGCATTTGAGAAAGTCAATCACGCCGTATTCATTGTGCGCCTTTCTCCACACGCAAACGCCCCTGTTTTCATCGTCAATGTAAAAATAATCTTCGCCGTTTGAGGTGTTGAGCCTCTCCATCATAAAGTGGTAAACAAATCTCACGCGGCGCTCGGGATTCTTTGTGGCGTAGGAGTGCACGGGGTCGTTCACATAAGCCCTGCCCGCCATCCTGGCAAAATACCGCAGTTCTTTTGTGTCAAGTTTTTCACCGGGTTTAATTACTCTCATATCTTCACCCCGCGTAAAATTCCGTAACGGTGTTGTTTGCCTGGATAAGCACGGAACTCTGGTTGAATGTCTTTATCATATCGTCCGCCGCGGCGTGCACGCTGTCAAGGTCCGTGTCGCTCAGACAGATAACGAGCGTATACTCTGTGTAAGTGGTGTCGCCGTCAACCCAGCCGCCGTTTGCCTCCTGGATTGTGTAGCCGCCGAACTGGTCAAGCAGAATCTTTTCCGCCTGCACTTTCGCCTCATCGGGGGCGAATACGGGCTCGTTTGTGTCTTTATCATTTGTGCCGAGGTAGAGCACATACTGCACATCGCTATTGTCCTCTTCCTTCGCGCCGTTTGCTCCGAGCGAGCAGGCGAGTGAAACTGCCGAAAGGGCTATTGCGATAACGCAGAGAATTGAAATGATTATTCCTGCTTTCTTTGACATCGTTATTTCTCCTTTTTTTGCTTTATAACGGAATTATATCATATTGCCGCGCACCGGGCAAGATTAAAAAACGGACCGCGCGATTGCTCTCTTTTTCTTGCAATTTTTCTCATAATATTATATAATTAAATTTACTAAGCAAATTGCGAGGCAGGGTGAAAATATGGAAATGCTTGAGGCTATGGTAAGGGCGCAGGAACTCAGAGACCTGCTCAATTATCACAGCAATAAATACTATGTTGAAGACAGCCCGGAGATTGAGGATGACGAGTATGACGCGCTCCAGCGCGAACTTGTGCTCATTGAAACCCGGTTTCCCTCTCTCATCACTCCCGATTCCCCCACGCAGAGGGTGGGCGGCAGCGCCGAGGGTATGTTTGAGCCGGTTGTTCACACCGTACCGCTTGAGAGCCTGCAGGACGCTTTCAGCCTCGACGAGGTGACTGCGTTTGATTCAAGGATAAGAGCGGAGTTTCCCGATGTGACCTACGCCGTCGAGCCCAAGATAGACGGCCTCTCCGTTGCGCTCGAATACGAAAACGGCTTGTTTGTGCGCGGCTCCACCAGGGGCGACGGAAGCGTCGGCGAGGATGTCACGGCAAACCTGCGCACCGTCAAATCAATCCCCCTGCGCCTTAAGAGAGACATCCCCTTTATCGAAGTGAGGGGCGAAGTGTATATGCCGCGCAAGGTGTTTGCCCGCCTTGTTGAAAAGCAGGAGGAAAACGGCGAAAAGACTTTCAAAAATCCGCGCAATGCCGCCGCGGGCTCCCTCCGGCAGAAAAACCCCGAAATCACCGCCTCAAGAGAACTCGACATATTTGTATTCAATATCCAGCGCACGAGCGAGGAGGGCATAACGGGCCACAGGCAGTCCATCGAGTTTATGCGCTCGCTCGGTTTCAGGACCATTCCCGTGTGCGCCGAGGCGCGCAACGCGGATGAGATAATCGAAAAAATACGCGAGATAGGCGAATCGCGCCCCTCCCTCGCTTACGATACCGACGGCGCGGTAATCAAGACCGACAGCTTCGCTTACAGAGAGCAGATAGGCAGCACGGCGAAATTCCCGCGCTGGGCTCTCGCTTTCAAATATCCGCCCGAGGAAAAAGAGACAATCGTCACCGGCATTGAGGTGACCGTAGGCAGGACGGGTGTGCTCACCCCGACAGCCGTGTTTGAGCCCGTGTTTATTTCCGGCTCCACCGTCTCGCGCGCCACCCTGCACAATCAGGATTTCATCAGCGAAAAGGACCTTCGCATAGGCGACACGGTTGTAATCCGCAAGGCGGGTGAAATCATACCCGAGGTTGTCAGAGTCACCGCTCACGCAGAGGGCAGCGAGCCCTATCTTCTGCCGGATGTCTGCCCCTCCTGCGGCACAAAGGTTATCCGCGAAGAGGGCGAGGCGGCGGTAAGATGCGTTAACCCCGAGTGCCCCGCGCAGCTGCTGCGCAACCTCATCCATTTCTGCTCAAGGGACGCTATGGACATTGAGGGGCTCGGCGATTCCGTGCTCGAAAAACTCGTTGACGCAGGGCTTGTGGACAAAATCAGCGACATCTACACTCTCAAGAAAGAGGATTTCCTCACCCTTGAGGGCTTCAAGGATAAATCGTCCGAAAACCTCGTTGAGGCGATTGAAAAATCAAAGGGCAACGATCTTTCAAAGCTTGTGTTTGCGCTCGGCATAAGGCATATCGGGCAGAAGGCGGGTAAGATTCTCGCCGATAAATTCCGCACGATGGACGCGCTTATGAATGCGGATATTGAGGCGCTTGCCGGCATTGACACAATCGGCGGCATTATGGCGCAGAGCGTGATTGATTTCTTTGCTGTTGAGCAGTCGCGCCGCGAGGTTGAGGCACTTGCCGCGCTCGGCGTAAATATGAATTCGCTCAAAGAGCAGATTGACGACAGATTCGCGGGCATGACTTTTGTGCTCACGGGCACTCTGCCCACCTATTCAAGAAACGAAGCGAGCGAGATAATCGAAAAATTCGGCGGCAAAACCGCCTCCTCCGTTTCAAAGAAAACCACCTATGTGCTCGCGGGCGAAGAAGCGGGCAGCAAACTTACAAAGGCGAGAGAACTCGGCATTACGGTAATTGACGAAAACGAGTTCAATTCAATGATACAATAATAAAAAGTTGATAAGCAGTGAGAAGGCCGGGCAGTCGCGTGCATTATGCATGAGGAAAGTCCGAGCTTCACAGAGCGGGATAACGGCTAACGGCCGCCGAGGGTGACCTTAGGGAAAGTGCAACAGAAATAAACCGCCTGTTTACAGGTAAGGATGGAAAGGCGAGGTAAGAGCTCACCGGCGTGATGGAGACATCACGGCCCTGCAAACCCTATCCGAAGCAACACCGACCGGAGGTGGGATTTAATCCCTGCGCTTGCTCGGCGATACTCCGACGGGTGGCTTGAGCCCTGCAGCAATGCAGGGACCAGACAGATGATTGCCTTAAATGACAGAACTCGGCTTACAGGCCTTCTCGCTGTTTTTCATAAAGAGACGTTATGGATAATCTGGAAGAGAAAGAATTAATCTCGATTGAGGGCACAATTGAAAATATCACCTTCCGCAACGAGGAAAACGGTTTCACCGTTTTTGAATTCAGCAACGATGACGAGGGCTACGTGACCGCCGTGGGCGAAATCGGCAACCTCTATCCCGGTGAAAAAGTCATCTTCAGCGGCAGCTGGGCGGTGCATCCCACTTTCGGCAAGCAGTTCAAGGTGGAAAGTTATGTTCCCGCCATACCCGAAACCGCCGACGAAATGCTGATTTTCCTCTCCTCCGGCATAGTCAAGGGTGTTAAGGAAAAAACGGCTCAGAAGATAGTCGCGGAGTTCGGCGACAGCACTTTTGAGGTGCTTGAACTTTACCCGGAGCGCCTTGCGCGGATAAGGGGAATATCCCACGAAAAAGCGATGGAGATTTCGAGGGCATACTGCCGCGTGTCAAAAGAACGCAACGCCGTAATCGCGCTCGAAAAATACGGACTCTCAACCAACGAAGCGCTTAAAATCTTCAATAAATTCGGCTCGAAATCCGCCGAAATGGTGGAGCACAATCCCTATTCGCTTTGCAACGCGGGGCTCGGCATTGATTTTGACAGAGCCTGCCGCATCGCCGGCAGCCTCGAAAAAGCGCCTGCGGATGAATTCAGAATCAGGGAAGGCGTCATCTACATATTGCGCCACAACCTCTATCAGCAGGGGCACACCTGCGTGCCGCGCGAGAGCATAATCGCGCCCTGCCGCTCCCTCACGGGCTGCACGGAGGACGACGCGGAAAAGGCGATAGACGACCTTATAGATATCAAGCGTCTTATAGACGAAGAACTCTACAACAGGAATTTCATTTTCCTGCCCGATATATACGAAGCGGAAAAGAGCGCGGCAAAAAGCCTGCTCTTCTACAAGCGCTATGCCGCGAAGTCTTTCCCCGAGATTGACGAGCAGATAAAGAAAGCGGAGGTAATCGGCGGCGTCTGTTACAACGAAAAACAGCGCCTTGCCATAAAACTCGCCGTTGAAAAAGGTATGCTCGTGCTCACGGGCGGGCCGGGCACCGGCAAAACGACCACCCTGCGCGGCATACTCTGTGTGTTTGAGGACCAGGGGCTTGAAACCGTGCTTGCCGCTCCCACGGGGCGCGCCGCGAAACGAATGAGCGAACTTACGGGCAAGGAGGCAACCACCATCCACCGCCTGCTCGAAGTGGAGTGGGATACGGAGGAGAGAGCGACCTTCAAGCGCAACAAGCGCAATCCGCTCACCGCACAGGCAGTTATAATCGACGAACTGTCTATGGTTGACATCCAGCTGTTTTCGGCCCTGCTCGAAGCCCTGCCAATCGGCTGCCGCCTCGTAATGGTAGGTGACAGCGACCAGCTGCCGCCCGTCGGCGCGGGAAATGTGCTGCAGGATATAATCGAGTCAAAGGCAGTGCCCACGGTTGAACTCGACGAGGTGTTCAGGCAGGCAATGGAGAGTATGATTATCTCCAACGCGCACAGAATAGTACGCGGCGAAATCCCGGACTTAACCGTAAAGGACAAGGACTTCTTCTTCCTTGACAGAGCCCTGCCGGCGGATGCCGCGCTCACAATCTGTGACCTTGCCGAGACAAGACTCCCGGGCGCCTACAATTATTCATCCGTTGACGATATCCAGATTCTCTGCCCCTCAAAGAAGGGCGAAACGGGCACGGTGAATATAAACAAACTCCTTCAGCAGCGCCTCAATCCCCACGAAAAAGGCAAGCCGGAGCATCACTTCGGCGGCAGAGTTTTCAGGCTCGGCGACAAACTGATGCAGACCAAAAACAATTACGGTATCGAGTGGGAATCCGGCGGAGTGAGCGGGCTCGGAGTCTATAACGGAGACATCGGCGTACTTAAAAAGATAGACGAGGAAGGGCAGACATTGACCGTCGTTTTTGATGACAGGACCGCCCTCATCCCCTTTGAATACAGCAAAGACCTCGAGCACGCCTACGCCGTCACCGTGCACAAGAGCCAGGGCAGTGAATTCCCGGCGGTGATAGTGCCTGTCACGGGCATAAACTCAATGCTCGAATACAGAAATCTTCTTTACACAGCCGTCACAAGGGCGAAGGAGATAATCGTGCTCGTGGGCAGAGAGGCAACCGTGCGCAGAATGGTCGAAAACGACAGAAAGCAGAAGCGTTATTCCGCGCTCAAGGCGTTCATAATGCTCGGTGACTCCTGATGAAAAAGAAAAGGAATGTCCTCCTCTCCCTCATTTTCCCCGAGAGATGTGTCTACTGCGGCGCGAGAGTGCCCGGCGGCACGCCCGTGTGTGAAAAATGCAGAAAGAGTCTTCCCCGCATTGAGGAAAAAGTCTGCCCGAAATGCGGCAGGGGCAAAAAAGTCTGCGACTGCAGGGGCAAGGAAAACTACTTTGACGGCATCGCCGCCCCGTTTTACTTCAGCGGCTGCGTGCGCAACGGACTGCATATATTCAAATTCAGAAACAGCACCTCGGGCGCAGGCGAGTTTGCGCGTGAAATGGCGGAAACCTTAAAGCAGAGATTCGGTGACATCGCTTTTGACTTTATTACCGAAGTGCCCGTATCCCGCAAGTCGCTCAGAGCGAGGGGCTACAACCAGAGCGCGCTCATAGCGAAAGAACTTTCCTCCCTAACGGGTATTCCGTATAAGAGCGGCGTGATTGAAAAAATTTACGAAACCCGCGCACAGCACGGCCTGCCCGGATATCTGCGAACGGGCAACCTTTCCGGCGTTTACGATTTGCCCGAGCCATCTGCGGTGAAAGACAAAACCGTGCTATTGTGCGACGATATATCAACCTCGGGCGAAACTCTCAACGAGTGCGCCAAAATGCTGTGGCTCGGCGGAGCGAAGAGTATTTACTGCATCACTCTCGCGCTTACGCCCGTCAGGAAATAAGAAATAAATCATACAGGTGATGAAATGATAGGAACAAATATCGGAATTGACCTCGGCACCACTTCCGTGATCGCTTTTATTGAAGGCAGGGGAGTAGTGCTTAACGAGCCGTCGGCGGTCGCTTACGATAAAAACAATAATATAGTCGGCATAGGCAAAAGGGCTTACGCGATGCTCGAAAAAAATCACGAAGGCATCAGAGTCGTAAAACCCCTTGTTCACGGCGTTGTGTCCGACTTCACCGCCACCAAGCAGATGGTGCAGTATTTCATTTCGAAAGTCTGCAAAAACGCCGTGTTCAAACCCAATGTCATAGCCTGCGTGCCCTCAATGGTGACCGGGCTTGAAAAGAGAACAATTCTCGAACTCATCACCCAGGCGGGCGCGGCAAAGGCGTGCCTGATTGAAGAGCCGCTTGCCGCTTCACTCGGAGCAGGCCTGCGAAATGACAGGCCGAAGGGCGTGATGATAGTCGACATAGGCGGCGGCACCACAGACGTAGCCGTTATCACAATGGGCTGTATCGCCGTATCGAAGTCCTCTCACTCCGCGGGCAACGCGCTCAGCGAAGCGATTATCAGATATATGCGCACCGAGCGCGATATCATAATAGGTATGAAAACGGCGGAGGAAATAAAGATTAGAATAGGCTCCGCGCTCCTGCGCGATGTTGAAATCGGGCTGACCAAAGCGGGCAAATACTATCTTACGAAAATGCCCGCGAGTTTCGAGATAAGTTCCACCGAAACTTTCCTCGCGATGAAACCCGTGCTCGACGATATTGTGGAAACAATAAGAGCCGTGCTCGAGGAAACACCTCCCGAACTTGCCGCGGATATCCTCGACTCGGGCATAGTGCTTACGGGCGGCGGCGCGCTTCTGAGAAACATTGACAGAATGATTGAAAACAAAACAGGAATCAAAACGAGAGTTGCGGCTGACCCCGTCAACTGCGTGGCTCTCGGAATGGGCGACGCTTTTGAGCATATCGACATCCTTTCGCAAAACGGCTATGTGTTCAGAGCATTTGAAGAAATAGGCGGATATAATCCCCGCCGGGAAGAGTAATATATGATAGAAAAGTTTAATTATAAGAAAAATATAAATATAAACCCGGGCAAAGGTCTGCTCAACGGTCAGGGCAAAGGCACCCTCGCCACCTGCCGTTACGGCTTTTTCCCGATGTCTTACAACGGCTGTGAGATTATCGCAATCTACAATATGCGGTATCTGCTCGGCATACCCGAAGACCTTTGCAACATCGCAAAGGAAGTCTATCCCTACGGCCACGCCTTCTGCGGAGTATTCGGCACCTGGCCCTTTGCAATCGGCAAGTATTTCAAAGACAATCACATCCGCGTAAAATATAATAAGAAATATAATGAATTCAAAAAGACCTTTGCCTCCCGCAAATACGCGGTCATTACATTCTGGAATGCGCGCCATCCCTTCAAGGGCATTCACACCGTGGCGATAGAAAATACGGACGAGGGCCTGAGAATCTATAACAAGACAAACGGCACCACCGAGCCCGTAACGCTTCCGGGTATTGACGACTATATGGACGAGCACAGATTTATCTGCGGCTACACCGCCCTTTAAACCCTTTGCTTTCATCCTTCCGGCAGCCCTCTTTGCGGGGCTGCTTTTTGTATCTGAAAAAAATATCGAAATTTTAGAAAAAAAGTCTTGACAATGATATAAGTGTGTGATAAAGTATTCGAGCACCCCTCAAGAGAGGGATGCAGGCAGCACCTTGAAAATTAAACAACGACGAAGCAAGAAAAGAACCCTTGAGGATTTTTTTGAGAGTACTTTCAAGTACACA
>JAEEGL016385175.1_pt1 | contig 80865 bp, 84 predicted proteins | sample 9134231 | NCBI WGS metagenome assembly JAEEGL01 (sample SAMN16246548, study PRJNA631951) | gut metagenome | biome: gut microbiome; feature: rumen; material: fiber-attached | host: Bos | place: Iran: Karaj | collected 2018-10 | reverse complement strand
TACCTTGCGACATAAGCGCAATAACCGTAAGCAAGGAACGGGTTTTAAGATCCAAATCGGTATTATTCCAATTTTCCCCGAATAAGACATCATCATTATAATGAGCAAATTCAGGTGCGAAATTACCAAGTTGGGTACGCCCCGCTGTTTGCACTATTTTTTTATTTGTCATGGGTTTGTTCTCCTTTATTTTTTTGGCATAGCAAATGCCTGCAATTATTCCTAATATAATTACTGATAAAAATAATCTTTTTAACATTTTTAACTCACAAAAATTATTTATCAATATTTACCAAAGTATATTCGCCTGTTCCCATGCCAAGTTCTTTCATATAGGAAATTTGGCGTAAGCCCTCGCGTGATTCTATGCGTTCCTGTAAATCGTGCAATTCTGCTTCAGGCAAGGCATAAACTTGGTCAAGTGAGGCCTGGTCCACCGCTACAATATTGGTAGAAGCCAAAATACCGATATCATGCGCTTTTGGTTCTGCAGCAGAAGTGCCTGCGCAATCACAATCAACAGACATACGGCGCAAAACATTGATATAAACAATTTTTTTATCGAAATGGTCCACCGTTGCTTTGGCTGATTCTGCCATACGCTCTTGGAAGATTCCACCTGTATAACCCCATTGATTATCACCTTTTTGGTGTATCATTTTTTTGCCGATTTTACCATCAGCAATACCGATAGCAATATTTTTCATACTGCCGCCATAACCGCCCATAGCATGACCTTTAAAGTGTGTAAGAACGACTAAAGAATCATAATTTAAAATATGGCTACCCATAGACATTTCTTTAAAATGTTTCCCCCCTTTGATGGGAAGCATTGTTGTGCCGTCTTCATCTAAAATATCAACTTCGGTAAAGGTCCAGCCGTTTGTTTTTAAAGTTTCTCTATGGCCTTTTGTTGTTTGACGCGGAGAAGGATAAAGAACATTTGTGTCGACTAGGCGGCTGGTGGGGGTATGTTCCCATATAGCTTTTACGATCGGCACAGGTAAAATATTGGGGCCGTGTGGCTCGCCTGTATGAAATTTAATGGCTACTTTGCCGTCGATATTTTGGGAAATCTTATCATAAATTTTTATAAGACCTTCCGGGCTAATATCCTTTGTAAAATAAACAATGGGTTTATCTTGGGATACAGCTTCAACTTTATTTACTTCCTTTTGTGCGCTATTACAGGCACAAAAAACTACAGATGCAACAATTACACTGATTATTTTTTTCATTATTTATCTCCTTTAATAAAATTTGTAAATGTTATAGGCTCATAAGTCGGTTTATTAATTCCGTTTTGTTTGCCAAGTTCTATACATTTTAAAAGCCAGGCCATATTTTCGCCAAGAGTGCGCATAGTTTGCAATCCTTCTAAATCTTTGCGGACATCTTCGGGCGTAAAACCATGAACCATATTCCAATATTGCGAACCTACTACCTGCATATTGCTAATTGTAAAATATTTGTTTAATCTGTCAAAAGAAGCCGTTGCTCCGCCCCTTCGGCAAGATACCACCGCAGCGGCAAGTTTACCGGCCATTTTACCGGAATTGGCAAAGAATAAACGATCACAAAAAGAACAAAGTTGCCCACTAGGACCGGCATAATAAACAGGCGAACCAAGAACAATAGCATCAAAAGTATCAATTCTTGAGCCAATTTCATTTACTCCGTCTTCATAGATACATTTTCCATTTTCTCTGCATTTGCCACAGGCAATACATCCGGCAATAGGTTTTGCACCTATATGGAAAATTTCCGTTTCAATATTATGCTTATTTAAGGTTTTTGCAATTTCGCTTAAAGCCGTAAAAGTGCAACCTTCTTTATGGGGACTTCCGTTAATCAGTAATACTTTCATAAAGCTCCTCTTATAAATTATTTATCCAATGAATAATTTTATTATGAACTTCGGTATTATATTTTGCACTTACATTATTAAAGTTTGCATAAGTGCCAACTTGGGCATTTTTTGCTTCATTTTTAAAATCTTGTAAAAATGTGCCCGGATTACTGCCTTGAGTGGAAAAAGGTATAATCTTTTTACCTTTAAAATCCATTTGCCCCAAGAAAGAATAAAGCGGTGTTGCCATTGTATACCACCAAACAGGCCCGCCGACAAAGATAGTATCATAACTATCAATATTTGGCATTTGACCTTTTAATTTAGGATAATTCTTTTCCTTTAAGTTCTTTTTAACACGAGCATAAAAAGCAGGAGAAGATTTAAAATCTTCTTCTGTTTCAATGCGGTAAACATCGCCCTTTGTTAAGGAGGCAATTTGCCCTGCAATATCTTGGGTATGGCCCGTCCAAGAATAATAAACCACAAGCACTTTGCCTAAATTTGCTTTATAATCCTCTGTCTGATTAAACTTTGATAATTCTTTTTTGTTTTTATAAGCAACCCTTAAATTATGTATTATTGCTATTAGCGCACCTATAAAAGCAAGAATTACAAGTATAATAATTATCTTTTTTAACATTATAACCTCCTAAAATTTAAGTTCTTTATCTTTTGATTTTAGTGCTTTATCATAAACGGAAATTTTATAATCTAAGCGCTTTAAAGTTTCTTGCAATTCTTTAAAACGCATTTGTAAGTTCTCCCTTTCTTTTGCGAGTAAATCTCTGCGTGTTTTTAAGGTGCGTTTACCTTTTTTGAAGAGTTCAAAATATTTCTGCAATACTTCTATAGAAAGTCCGGCGCTACGCATACATTTAACAAACATTATTTGCTTGCAATCTTCTTCATTATAATCGCGAAGACCGCCTGAAGTTCTGTTTACAAAAGATATTAAACCGACCTTTTCATAATATCTTAAAGTATCAGCTGAAATATTATATTTTTTACTTACTTCGGAAATTGTCATAAAACCTCCTACATAAATTATAGCAGTTAGAGTTGACTCTAAGTCAAGCAAAAATTTGTAAAAATAAAGGAATCTTATGCTATTTAAAATAGCATCGTTAGTAATTGAAACTATTGTTGGCTAATGGTCTTAAGGATTTTATCTAATTTTTACAAATACGGTGCTATGTGTAGCATTAGGCAATATTATTAAATCTTTATTATTAATCCATTTCTTAGATAATTTCAACGGAATAACTTTATCTTTACCGCCGACAAAGTGTTGTTGCTCGATTTGAGGCAAGGTATCTAAATCTAAAGATAAATTTAAAGGCATATCTCCATAATACTGCGTCCAATCTTTATGATTTAACAGACCGGCAATAGTTATCCATTTGTTTATTTTCATTTCCGGATGTCTGCTAATAATTAAGCCCGATAATAATGCCCCACCGGAATATCCTACTAGAATAATTTCTTTTTCCTGCGCTATTTGCTTAATTGCAAAGGCAGTATCTTCTACAATTTCTTCAGAAAAACGCCCTACAGTCCAATCTTGAACACTGCACGTATCACTTTTGATAAATTGGCATGGCCTAGCCAAATAAACGACATTAGCGTTATCATCGTTAAATGCCATAGTTCTTAAAAATTTACTTTTAGGTGTAGGGTTTTTATTTGGCATACCTTGATAATTAAAAGCATTGCCGTCCCCTTCAATATAGATATAAATCGGGGCTTCTTTATCAGTTATTTTTTGCCAAGAGACTAGGACATAATTATTTGCTTGTATTGGAGCATATATAAATTCTTGCGGAACTTTAAGTGTTGCACAAGAAATTAAAAAAAATAGACTTATAAACAAATATCTTTTCATCTTCTTCCTTATAAAAAAACCCCTGCCAAAGTAGGTAGGGGTCTTTTTTAGGCTATAATACTATTTAAAAATTATAACGCAAATTTAAATATCCGTTAAAGCCTTCTCTCTTTCCATCTCTGCGATATAAGGCAACTTCAAAAGTATAATTATTATAATGAGTTCTTACACCTAAACCATACTCAACAAATTTTGCCATATTTAAAGCAGGAATTGCAACTTCTTCCACTCTGATAGTTCCGCCATGACTATCGCTAAAAGCATAACGAACATCACCGAAAATATCCCAATTCTTATTTATGCCATAAGCAGCACGCAAATTAGGAACTAATTCAAAAACATGGTAGGCATCGGCTTTAACTTTTACATTTGATATATTTGTATAATCATCTGTGTGAATATATGTATAAGAAGCAATTAAACTAGGTTCTATCATAAAATAAGGATTGGCATAAAATTGATAACCTATATTTGAAGCAACCCCAACCCAAGGATTTGTATGATGATGTTTCCCATTAATATCATCTATTTGCGGTTGCATTAAACCACCCGTCAAGTTAAATGATAAAATAAGATTTTTATATTTTGAATCAAGATTTAAACCTAAATATTCTCCCGGTTGGTCAATTTTTATATTATCATAACGAATATTGCCATACACATAACCGCCATAAACATTTAAGTTAGAAGAAACTTCTTCAAAAATATCCATTTCTTTGTTAAAACCTAAAATAGCCATAAATGTTTTTGTTTTAACATCGGATACTTCCTTATAATCACTTTTATCATCAAAGCCATAAATTTTAAACCAAATATTTTTATTTTTTGCTTCATCGCCACCGGCTCTGCCTCTTTGAAGTTCATTATACCTAGATAAATTGAAATCATGGAAAAGTAAATTATTAATATGATCTTGAATATTCAAAGCCATATTTGCAGCAACAGGTTGTTCAAAAACACTTGGGCTATCAGGAGTATTCCCCGAACGCGTAAAAGTTAAAGTTCCATCGCCATTATCAGCAACAGAATAGCTATACAAGGGAGAAGATACCTCAAGATCATCTTGTATAGAAACATGATCGGTTAAATCTCCGTCGGTAAATTGAACAACAGTAGTATCATTCTCCGCATCAGTTAAAATATTGACTCCAGACAAAACAATATTACTATCCCCCGTAAGAGTATCTGTATGGATTGTATCCATTTCTGATTCTGCTAAATCTGCATCAACTTGAATATTTAAGTTTGAGGCAAGGTCTAAGTTTTTCAAATTAACGGAACCCACAATATTATTGATTGTATAAAGAGTTGCATTATTAACAACATTTAAGTTATTTCCATCAATAAAACCATCGGGATTATCTATAGAGGCATTAGTAGTTGCATTTTGCCCGATAGATAAAACACCGCCGTATAAATTAATATCAAAATTATAAGTAGCATCACCGACACGATTATTAAACTGAATTTCGCTAGTATCATCAGATACCATAGGAACAACAACATCAATATCCGGGGAATAAGTTAAACCTGATTTATTAATATCTATATTAGCTACTGTTCCATCTGTATAAGAAGCGATACTTCCATTAAAAATAATTTTTCTACCACTGGCAGCATTTAAAGATAAAGTAGCGTCATTTTCGCTAGCTTCAAAATAAATATCGCTACCTGCATTATAATCCGAAGTTTCATTGCTTGCGGTGTTTCCGTCAAAAAGAACATCCTTATTAACAGCAAAAATATTTAAGTCATTATTTGCATTGTATATAGCGGCACCTTCATCAGCACTATTATTCTTAAAGGAAGAATCAACAATGGAAAAGGGCACTTCACGATATTTAGCTACAAGAATAGCACCGCCATAGGAGGCTGAATTACCAATAAATGAGGTATTCATAATGTGCACCCCATCATTAATACCATTAAAATATAAAGCCCCCCCTAAATGATTGAGGGCAGTATTGTTAATAAATTCAGAGTTGATAATATAATTTTGATAATGCATGCTAATAGCCGCCATATCATACCAAATTGCTCCTCCGCCAGATACAGTTGCTTGGTTATTGGCAAAGATAGAATTGGAAATATAATTTGGCGCACTAGTATTAAAAACACCACCCTCACCTGCGCTATTGCCTACAAATAGTGAAGAGTTTATTATAAAATTCCCACTTGTATCTGTCCACACGACTCCACCAGCTAGAAAATTTTCTGCAGTTCGGTTATTATAAAAGACAGAATTTACAATATTCACATGGGCATTTGAACTAGCATTAAATAATCCTGCATCTTGATCAGATAGATTATTAGCAAAAACCGAATTTTCAATATTAACTGTGCCTAAAATATTATTCTGATTATAACTTGTCTTGTGAAAGCTATTGAAAGATTGTGTAATTTTTTTATAAATCGTATCTCCATTAGCATTTTGATAGGAAAAAGTATTATCCTCCGCAGTGCCATCTTCTATAGAACCTATATTTCTAAGTGTAACAGGGGTGGTAGAAGAGGATGAACCCATATTAAGATAAGTTCCTTGAACACCGGTTAAGCTATGATTTGCGCCGTCAACGGTTGCGTTAAGCAAAGTTACGGAAGGGGTGCCAGGATCAACAACAATATCTTGTGCAAAAGTGAAATCCCCTTCGGAAGTTAAATCTGAAAAATTATTAACTTCGGTTGCTTGAGCAGATAAAAAAGTCAATGTAAAAATAAAAGATAAAACCCAGGTGAAATTAATTTTCATAATGTCCCCACTCTCCTTAAATAATACTTTTCATAAATTCTACTTAAATACGAAAGCTCTTAATATTATTGTAGCAAATATTTTAATTGTTAATATAATACTTTATAATAAAAAGTATCAAAAATATCATCAGGAATAATTAATTCAATATAGGCTAGGCAATTTAAGAAATAATACAAATTTTATTCTGAAATTATCTTGTCATCTTTTTCATATTTATACGGAATATGATAAAGCATATTGTTTTTCCTTTATTTATGCTTTTTTATTTTTATTATGAAATAGTAGCAATTCTCCCTGTAAAAATAAGGGCAAGCGGCATTGGCACATAATCAACCCCATTAGCAAAGAGGACTTTCGGCGTTGGCGCATTGCTTGGACCAAAAACACGTTCCACATATTTGCTATAAGTAAAAAAAGATAGAATTAATAAGACAAGACACATAAAAAACTAATCATAAGCACCTCTATATTTATTTTGCAACTTTTAGAAAAGCATAAATTTTGTTAATATTCTATAATGTAGCTATGAAAAATTTAATTGCCTGTTGCGGACTTGATTGTGAAAAGTGCGATGCTTACATCGCAACTCTTAATAACGATAATAAATTAAGAGAAAAAACTGCCAATTTGTGGAGCAAGTTAAATAAGACCGAAATTACGCCGGAAATGATTAACTGCACCGGTTGCAGAACTGCTGGTGCAAAAACATTTTTCTGCAGTTCGCTTTGCCAAGTGCGCAAATGCGTAAAAAGTAAAAATTTTGAAACCTGCGCCGCTTGTGCCGATTTAAAAACTTGTCAAAAAGTAGCACAAATACACAAGCATAATAAAGATGCTTTAAAAAATTTGAGTAGGGAGTTTTAGTTTTTCTTTAGGTGGAAAATTCTTATCAAACAATTCTGCTTCATCAGGATCTACCAAATAGGCTTGAGGAGTATCGTATTCCCCTGTTATGCCTTTTAAATACCAGGGAACAAGCTCCTTACACAAAAAGAAACTATCATCCGCGCCGGCAGGTAAGCCTTGATAGCGAAGGCCAAAATTCCTTGCAAAAGTAAAACCGCTTTTTCCGTAAAAATCTATATTACCTTCAAAGCAAACTGCGCCATAACCAAGAGCTTTGGCTTTTTCTAAAGAATAATCAAGCAAAATTTTGCCGTATCCTCTGCGTTGTAATGAAGGGGTAATACAAATCGGGCCCATGGCAAGAACGACAAGTTTTTCCCCGTCATCTGTGTTGATATTAGAACGAACAAAAACATTTTGCCCGATAATTTTGCCGTCTTTTTCCATAACGAAATTTAACTCTGGAACAAAAGCAGCATTATTTCTTAAAGTATGCAGGACATAATGTTCCAAACAACCAGGGCGGTAAACATTCCAAAAAGACTCGCGCACTAAATTTTCTACTTCACGTTCATCTTCTTTTTTTTCTAAACGAATAAGATAATCTTTATTCATATATTATTTACCTTTATTTTCATTTTTTTCTTGGCGAAATTCTTCCGCTTTTTTGCCGACTAAAGCATGTAGATTTTTCTGGGTTGTTTTATAAATTACTTTGCGAAAGCACCATAAAGCCCAAATATTAGGAACAGTCATCATAGTCATAGTAAAAACAGCCAAAGCCCACATAAAACGGGTTGACATATTGGCCTGAGCGGTGCGCAAAACAGAATCACCTATAAATAAATCTGTGGAAAAACTCGTGCCTATAACGCCCCCCACAAGCACAAGTAAAATAAAAACAATGCGGGAAGGCTTTACAAGTATGTTAGAACCTTTGCATAAAAACTGAAGGGCCTTTTCTATATAATAGCCCCAACCGATAATGGTAGTAAATGAAAATATAACTAAAGAAAACACTAAAATAGGCGTGCCTATATAAGGAACCGTTTTAAAAGCACTATTACATAAATTTGCCGCATAGACATTGGGGTTAGTATAATCTCCTGCCAGAACAATTACTATACCGGTTAAACTGCAAATAAAAATAGTCCAAAAAACTGACGTAGCAGAAACAATAGCCATTTGTGTAGCACTACGCGTGCGCGCAGCTGCAGCAGCAATAGAAGCACTGCCAAGCCCTGCTTCCGTCGCAAGGACAGCGCGGGTTACTCCGGCTGTAATACCGGGGAGCATAGCTTTAACCAAAGCAATAATACCCACGCCTATAGCACCGCCGGCAACTGCTTTACCGGTAAAAGCACCTTTTATAACCGTTATAATAGCCGTGGGAATACTATTAAAATTCATAATAATAACAACTATTGCGATAAACAAATAAAGAGCCCCCATTATAGGCACTAGCCATTCTGAATATGAAGCAATACGCTTAACTCCACCTAAAATAACTATTGCCGAGCAAAAAGCTATAAATAAAGAAACATACCAAGGATTAAGATTATAACCTTCACGTAAGGCATCAGCAATGGAATTTGCCTGTAAGGCACTGCCTGCTGTAAAACCCAAAAGTAATGTTCCTATTGCAAAAATAATACCTAGCCATTTAAGCTTTAAAACATTAGTTAAATAATACATAGGACCGCCGACATATTCGGACGTTGGCAAACGAACGCGGTATTTAAAAGCAATTAAACACTCGCTATATTTAATAGCGAAATTAAAGAAACCCGCAACCACCATCCAAAATAATGCACCGGGGCCGCCTTCCGCTACGGCGGTGGTAACACCAATAATACTGCCTGTGCCAACGGTTGCCCCTATCATCATAGCAAGGGAACCGAAACTGCTTACCATACCTTCCGCTTCGGCCTTGGCTAAAGAAAGTTTCATAGCAGACCAAGTGTATCTTTGGATAAAGCGCAATTTAAAAGTAAAATAAATACCCAAGAATAACAAAAGAAAAATCATCGGCGGGCCCCAAATAAGAGCATTAAAATAATTCATTACATCATAAAAACTTTGTAAAGAAGGGTCAGAAAAAAAGCGCCCGCATGCGCTTGTTAATTGTAAAAAAATATCCATAAAAAAGTATTTTTCTCCTAGACGATATATTTATTATTTTACTATTTTTTATGACAATTTTGATGTATCCCTTTAAGACTTTTTTTGATTAGATTATTTTTTTAAACAATTCAAAAACTGCTAAAATCGCACTTTGCATACTATAATATTTATACTCCCCCAAACGACCGATAAAATAAAGATTTTTTTGTTTTTGGGAAAGTTCCAAATATTTATTATAAATAGCTTCATTTTTCTGCTTTGGTATAGGATAATATCTTTCGTTTTTGCCAAGTTCAAAAGCAGTAGGATACTCATAGGCAATAGTTGTTTTTGGCGATTTTTGATTTAAAAAATGTTTAAACTCGGTTATTCTGGTATAAGGTTCTTTGCCGGTATAATTAACAACTGCAACACTTTGAAATTTTTCTTGCTCTAAAGTTTTTAATTCAAAATTTAAACTGCGGTAAGGTAAAGGGCCAAGTTTATAATTAAAAAATTCGTCGATAGAACCACTATAAAACATGCGTTCGTAACTAATATCTTTTAAATCTTTAAAATCTGTATTAAGTTGAATTTTTATATTAGGATGATTTAAAATATTTTCAAACATTTTTGTATAGCCATTAGCCGGTATGGCTTGGTATTTTTCGGTAAAATAGCCGTCGTAATTACTTGTATAGACAGGCACTCTTGCAAGAGCATCCCCTTCAAGCTCTTCGGGCTTTAAATCCCATTGTTTTAAAGTATAGTGATAAAAAACTTTTTCATAAATATAAGCGGCCAGCTGCTGCAAAACTTTATTATCGGATTTTTTAAGTTCTAAAATAGAAACTTTTTTATTTTCACCATAATTTAAAATAAGTTCTTCTTTAAAAGTTTTGGCTTTTTGAGCGTCAAATAAAGCATCTATAGAGGTAAAGTTAAACGGAATAGGCACCTCTTTGCCATTAATTTTAGCACGAACTTTGTGTTTATATGGCTGCCAAGAAGTAAAGCGCGATAGAAACTGCCAGACTTCTTCTTTATCTGTTCTAAAAATATGCGGGCCGTATTTATGAATATTTAGGCTGTTTTCATCTAAAAAATCATAGCAGTTACCACCGATATGGCTACGCCTATCTATAACAAGAACGCTTTGGCCTTTTTCGGCCAGTAAGCGGGCTAAAACTGCCCCACTAATGCCAGCACCGACAATTAAATTTTTATAATTTTCCGTCATTTTAATAGAATATTAAACATTTTTAACACAATATATTAATAGTATATCAAAAAACAAAAGATACAAGATTAAATATAATTTTGAAAAAAATGTTAGAACTATAAAATTTAGTTAAATATCAAAATTTACTCAAATTTAAAAATATGGCAGAAGTAAAATCTTTAAAAAATATTTAAAAAAGCTTGATATCTCAGACGAAATTTGATATAATTAGATACGGGAGAGCTGCCTAAACCTCATGAAATAGGAGCTCTTTTTTTATGATTATTACAGATTTAACCCTAGAAACCCCTTTAAATCAAGCCGTAAATTTAAACTTACCCGCCTTACACCAAGGTATAGCAAATTGTTTAAGCTTAATTGCAACAGGCACAATTTCCGAAGGAACACCCAAACTAACCGTTTCCCAAGATGAAATAAACTTTTACCCCCTTTATGATTTTGAAGGCAAACAAATTGAAATTGAATCCGGCAAGCCGATATTTTTAAACTTTGCAGATTTATTTTTAAAAGTTGATTTAACAGATGTATCTTCTGAAGATTTAAAAATTTCTATTCAATAGGAGTTATTAAAAAATGCAAAAACATTTGCAAACTAGTTTACCTGTTGAAATATTTTCACCAACCCTGTTAAACAGTGATTTAATGTTAAAAGATTATATTATTTACAACGGCCGTTTGATTTGGGTGAATCCTAAAATATATTTGCAACAAACAACAATACAACAGTATATTGATACGCTATATAATATCAAAGCAAATACTGATATAAGTCTAAATTTCACTTACACTGTAGGTATGTTTCCACTTGGTGTCGAAGGAACTTTGTCATCAACAGACAGATATGTCCTTTCTGGATCTGCAACTGCACCGGGAGGTATATATGCTGCTATATGGAAAGAAATAGGTTCTGGAACAAAGGTATGGGAAGAAGAAGACACAAAGATTAACTTATCTATTCAGAGTAATAAGTTATATATAAATAACATCCTAAAATATACAGGTGGAACTCCCCAAGATATTAATCAACCATTATATCTTTTTGCTCAAAATAATAAAGGAATAATTCACTATGCCCCAAACGGAATAAACAGTAAAATATATTCTCTTGATATCTATGAAAGTGGGGTATTAGTACGAAGTTTCCGCCCTGTTCCGCAAGGATTAGTTATTAATAATTTTACTTGCCCTAGCAATGGTTTATTTGATTTAATTCAACAACAATTTTATGCGAATCAAGGTGTAGGAAGTTTTAGCTACGGTAAGGATAGTTAACTATTCTTTTAAACCCCGTTTTACTTTAGACGGGGTTTAATCTTTTTAAAAAAACACCTTTAAAAATTACTTAATATAGGTTTTTATAAATTCTTCAAAGCCCATTGAATGCAAATCTTTTTTTATTTTTGCATATTCGACAGGTGTATTTTTAGATATATAAATAGCATGATTGCCATTCTTTACATTACCAAAATTTTCTTTATAAAAAATTAGATCTTTCTTTATTAAATTAAAAATATCTTCTCCTTTTTTGGAATTTAGCATAACAACAGAAGTCCCTTTATCTGCATCATATTTTTTATTGACCCCCCAAAAATCTCCCAAAGAAACATCAGCAATTCTTGGAAAATCTTTAAAGGAACAATTATAACAACTTTCTCTAAAATATAAACTCTTTGCACCTATAAATCCTTTGTAAAATAAATCTTGGTATCTTTGCCCATAATAAACTTGTCCATTTTCAAAAACAACTTTAGTATGAAAAGTGTTCCAACCAAAATCTTTATTTTTAAATTGAATAGAAACTATTTTAGAATTATATTTATTTTCCAAATATTTAAGATATTGTTTATAGGCTAAAGGGGCATTTACTCCCAAACAAATAAAATCAATTACCCATAATTTATCATATTCTTTATTTAAATATTTTTTTAGTCCGGCACATTGACAAGGTGTGCCTACAAATAAAACTTCTTCGCCTTTTTCTAACAATGCCTTTATACGAACAAATACATCATTTAAATTACTTTGGACATACTTTGATTGTCTTAGTTTTTCAATATCTTCTAATCGGTTTGTAATTATATGTTCTACAAGTAATTCTTTATTATATATTGCCCCGCAAACATATCCACCTTTTTGTATTATCGTCTTTGCAAAAGCATAGAAAATTCCGCCACTGGTGCTTAGCAATCTAACATTTTCCTCTTTATTCCAACAAGCATAAACTTTCGGTTTATTAGTATTATTGTTTAAAGGTTTTAAAATTTCCGAACAAACTTTCAAACACTTCCCACAATTTATACACTTTCTCTTATCTATTTTAGGATATTCAAAGCCCAATTCGTCTTTAAACATTTATATAGCTTTAACAGGGCAAGATAAATAACAAGTGCGGCAACCATTACATTTACTACCTAAAACAGGCGGTTGGGGAACGCAATTTATACTCCAGGAAATATTTTCTTTTATTACTTTTGCGGGATTTCCTGCTACGATTGTATGCGGCGGCACATCTTTAGTAACAACAGCACCGGCAGCAATAATAGCACCTTTGCCAATTGTAACGCCTTTTAGAATAATAGCATTATGGCCTATCCACACATCATCTGCAATAATAACAGGTTTGGCAGGATTTAAAATATTTTTTGTATCAAGATCTTCAATAGTATGGAAATCACTATCAGAGATATTTACATTACGACCAAAAACACAATTATTACCTATTTCTATTTTATTACCACACCTAATTTGGCAATTATAATTACTCCAAGTGTTTCCTAAAGATAAAACGGCATTTTCTTTTAATAAAATATCTGCTCCGCAAGAAAAACTAAAATTCCCTTTAACAACTAAACGGGATCCTTTTTCCATAACTAAACGAGATATATAATCATTAGAGGCAATCTTATTTGTATTAAAAAACAAATTTCCTCCATTTATAATTATTTTGGCTGTTTTGTGTATTTTAAATATAGATCCTCTGTAAAACTGAGGTATTTGATTAGAAATATTAATCAAATTCTTTCTGAATTTCAAAAAATTGACCAAAAGTCCTAAATCCCTTTTTTTAATACAATTAAATATAAAAGAACTGATATGATAACTTGATTTTATAAACTTGTAATTGGCTAATTTATTTTTAAACTTTTGCATGATTTTTTCTCCAGCTAGGTATTTGATTTCCATTATTCACTGTAAAATATTTATTTTTCATATATTTTCCTATTATTATTTAGAATTTTTTTAATTGGATGTAAGATTAAATCTTTTTCATATTTATTCATAGCACAAATCCAAATGATTAGGCAATATAATATTGTAAAACAAATAATTTGAATTGCCAACATAAAAAGAGAAGGATGGTTAGATAATTTAAATAAAACACTTTCCGCAATTCCTACCGGTATTAACATAATAATGAAAATTTTAATAATATGTTTAATAAATGTTAAAATATCCAGCCCCAAGTGCATATAATATATATTCATAATCAGCCATGTCCCCAGAACTAAACATCCCCCCGTCACACAAGCACAAGCCATTGCGCCATATTGTTTCGCTAGAGGAATAGATATACAAACATTTAAAATGGCAATAATCAGCAATACTATTGCCCTAAAAGCATGCTTGTTTTTAGCTTGTAAAATTAAAATACCGGTATTTTGCACCAGCGGAACAATGAGAGCAGCCATTAAAATAACAGCATAGGTATAAGCAGGCATAAAGGAATCGCCAACCCATAAATGTAAAAACTGCCTGCCAAAAAGTAAAAAACCCCAGAAAATTAGCATAACTACATAAAATTGTAAACGCCCAATTTTAAGGAAAATAGCATTAATCTCCGCCATATTATCTTGGGTGGCTAAGGCCGATAGTTTGGGTAAAAACACACTGCTAATATTGGCCGAAAAACCAAGATACGACATACATAATGAAATAGTAACCGAATAAATAGCTACAGAAACAGTTCCAACTACTGCTCCTAAAATAAGTTGGCCGGTTTTCCAATAAATTTGGTCCATAATTGCATTTAAGAAAATAAAGAATGAAAAGAATAATATTTCTTTAACAAATTTACCTTCCCACTTGTGTAAATGGAATCGTGCTTTTAATTTAAACATAGAATAATAAGCATTAGCCATAAATAGACTTAAATTACATATTGTTTGTACTATAACTAAAGCTACTATACTAGCTTTAAAATGTAAGATTATATAAACTAAGCAAGGCTGTAATATAATATTAGCTAAACTAGCACAACGCAGAAAAATAAATTTTTCGTGAGATTGAATAATAGCTGAAAAAATATGCCCCGGAATAGTAATAGCTAAATTGAAAAGCATAATCCAATACACTTGTTTAGCAATAACAATTTCCGAAGCAGATAAAGTTTTTGTATAAAAAGGCAATAAGACATAAAGCAAAATAATTCCCACAGCAATAATAGCACCGGAAATGCCCAAATAAAGCCGAAGCATTGTTGCAAGCAAATTTTCCTGTTTTTTAACATCATTTTGGGCGCGGTAGCGTGAATAGTAGCGAACAGTAGTATTAGCCAGGCCAAAATCCATAATTGTAATATATGCAATCATAGAACCTACTAATTGATAAAGGCCATATTGTTCTTTAGTTAAAAATGCCAATAACATAGGAATATAAATAAAACCAATAAGAGCATTTAACCCCATATTTACATAAGAAAGAATAACGCCTGCTTTTCTTTGATTCATATTAATCCTTTAAGGCATTTAAAAGCCAATTTATAGATCTTTGTTTTTCTTGTTCTAAAATTTTGTGTGCATTAGTAAAATCGATTCGCTTATTATCTAATTTAGCATTTTTATTTGTAATGTGGCGCGAAGTTAAACCAAGCATTTCAAGCGTATCAGTAATACGCGCATTCATAGAATTTGCACCAGATTCATCATCGCGGTTAAAAACATAAAAATTTTTACTAAAATTTATAGAAAAAGCTAACCCGTGGAAAGAATCGGTAAATACGCACCGGGCATTATTAATTAAAGAAACGAATTCACGAGGCCCCACATTATATAAACCTTGCCCTTTTAAATATTTGTCCACCGAGCGGACATTACGCATTATATAAGGTAAGTGAACAACTTGATAACCATATTTATCCGCATAAGCTTGAGCCACTTGGCGTTGCCAGGCTGATTTACCGCCTAAAAAATAACAAAAAATATATGGCTTTTGAGGCACCGGGTTTGGATTTGCGATTTTAAGCCATTCTTGCGGGGAAAGCAAAAAAGTAGGGTCCAAAACCACTTCTGCTTTTTTATTTGTAATATTTTCAATATAATCTTTAAGCGTTTTTTCGCGCACACTAATAGCATTTAACCGAGCCAATTTTTTAATAAAAAGTTTTTCTGCTTCAAGTGTAAACTGTTTTACATTACTGCTGGCTGCATAGGAAATAACTTTTTTATCCAGTGCAGCAAATTCCCCATAATAAGCAGATAAATGTAAAAGATATGTTGCAAACACTTGATCGCTACCTGTTATAAAGATATCATAATCTTTATTTGCTTTATAGATACTACTATTATTATATATCAGCGTAGAATGCGGAATAAAACTTTCAAATTCTAAAAAAGCATCATTTTGAATTTTAATTTGCGGAATAATTTTTTTATTTTGCCTTGCATTTAGAAAATTTTGTATTCTTCTAAATGGATATCTTATTAACTTTAAGAGTGTAATTTTGCGCGGAAAAAGATATTTATATAATTGCTCGGCATGTGAATCTCTGTATTTATAATCAAATGGAATTTGTTCAGATTGTTGCCCTATATTTTTCAATAAAACAGGCAAAGCATAGGACTGTAATAAACCACCAATATTTTTACTGTTATAATAATGTGTTAAAATTCCTATTTTTTTCATTTCTTATTTCCTCTTAACACTTTATAAACAAATCTTGCTAATGGAAAATTTACACAACATAATGCCAAAAAACATTTATTTTTAATACTTGATTTGGCAACAAAAAAACAAGTAAACCAATTTTTTCGCAAGTAAGATACCAAATAATTTATAGATTCTTTATCTTGAACAGACATATTAATCAATTGCATAAACCAACGAGCAATATGAGAATTTCTTCTTTGTAATTCTCTTGTATAAAAGGCTTTAAGATTATTTTCTTTAGCATATTCAATCCATTCGGCCATAAATTGTAGTTCTTTTAAGTGTGATGGCTTAAATTTATGGCATGCGCTACTATTGTTTTGACGATAATAATACTTGGCTTCTTTTCCTAAAGAAATAAAAGAGATTTTTTGTATGATTTTAAATATTGCATAAGCATCTTCCCCATGTGATAACCCTTCCTGAAATCGGATATTATAAAAAATTGAACTTTTATATAACTTATTTACCGGTAGCATCCAATCACTGTAATTAAAAATATCCTTCGCAGATATGAAAAGATAATCTTTTTCAATAGGATCAGAAGACCTAAAGGTATCTGTTTGACACATATTGCACATAGCCATATCAGCATTATCTTTAGAAATAAGTTGATAGAGATATTCATACATATCCGGTTTAATATAGTCATCGCTATCAACAAAACCGATATATTCCCCTTTAGCCATTTTTAAACCGGCATTACGGGCAGCAGAAACCCCTTGATTTTTTTGATGTATAACTTTTATACGCTTATCTTTTGCGGCATAATCATCACAAATTTGTGGGCAATTATCAGTAGAGCCATCATCAATTAAAATAATTTCTAAATTTTTGTAAGTTTGAGCAAGCACACTATCTAAGCATTCTTGCAAATACTTTTCTACATTATACACCGGAACAATAATTGAAATAAGTGGATGTGAAATCATTTATTAATTGGCTCCGAATGTCTTAATTTTAAATCCTGTTTTATTTGTGTTGTGCTGATTTCAGGGGTTCTTGAGAGATAAACTACTTCCACTCCTTCTTCCTTGAGAAAATCAAATTTTCCCTGCCAATCATCACCCATTACAAAAGTATCTACATGATACTCGTGCATATCAGTTCTCTTTTGCTCCCAAGATATTTCGGGAATAACAAGATCCACATATCTAATGGCTTCTAATAATAATTTACGTTTTGAATATGAAAAATAGCATTTTTTTGATTTTAGAGCATTAAATTCATCCGTAGATAAACCAACTATTAAATAATCACCCAAAGCTTTCGCGCGTTTTAATAATTGAATATGACCATAATGTAATAAATCAAATGTTCCATAAGTAATTACTTTTTTCATAGTTGCTCCTTATAATTTAATTTCTAATGGGCTATGCTTAATTATACGTTTTTCCTCCGGTGGAAGTTTCATATAATCACCATATACATTAGTAAGCCAATTATGATATTTGGCTGGGCCTTTAACTTTTAGATGTTCAAAAGAAAGATCTGTCCCTTCACCATACCACTCTGTGGGAACATTTTCCTTCCTGCCCCAAGAACCACAAAAATTGGCTAGCATAGTAGTATTAGATTTTTGAGATTGTATCAAACGATCTTGCCATTTGATTGATTTTTCCCACGAAGGGCATACAATATATGAAAAAACTTGTGCTATTGCTTTTAAAGGATTCATTTTTCTTACGAATCTACAAGCAGTGCGTTGTAATATAATCTTTCGTAATAAATATAAAATTTTGGTATGTGGAGAACAAAAATCTAATGGAAAAATATCTATCCAAACACCATGATTTATTTTTAATTTACTTAAGAGACGTTCTTTATATAATGTTCGATTATCTCTAATTTTTGCAAAAGGATAAGGATATTCCTTATCTGTTTTATAAGTTTGCAAAAAATATTCTTTGGGTAAATATTTAGATGCACATAATAAAAAACGTTCGTAATCTACTCGTGGCATACCGACATCAATATCATCATCCCAAGGAATAAATCCTTTGTGTCTAACTGCCCCCAACAAAGTCCCACCTAATAAATAATAATGCAATTTTTCTTCATCACAAATTTTAATAAAAACTTCTAACATTTTTAATTCTATTTGTTGAAGTTTTTTTAACTGTTGTATTGATATTTCCATAAACTCACCTCTTAACAATAAAATTTTAGTTATAATAAATAATATTGAGTAGATTGTAAACTTTGACACGGCACAAAACAATATAATAAAGATAAGACTGTTGGCATACATTTTCTTTTATAGTAAACCGTAGAAAAATAGTTGGAATTGAGCATAAAATAAAAAGTTGTCTTATAAAGATATTAGTATTATAAAATGTAAAAATTGCCATAAGAATTAATAGCATTATCATTTACTTATGCTCCTTCTAAAGAAATAGCCATCGTCATAAACTTCATCTCCAACAATACTAAATAAAATTATCGAATGTTTAATATTATTTCTATCAAAAACTGCTTCTCTAAAACCATATATTGCCATCATTTGAGCAAAGCACAATAAAAATATAAGGCCATATAATTTTGTTAATATTAAACGTTTAGAACAATTACTTATAATACTTTCTAACAAAGAAAAAACAATAAAGAATTTTAAAATCCACCATACTCTTTGTGAAAGTTCCGAAAAAGAACATATACAGAAAAAGATTAAACTTCCCCAAAATGCCATGCGAGATATTATGTTATTATGAGGGGATGATATCATAAAACAAAAAATCATAATTCCTGCTAAGACATAATATTGTAAAATATAATACATCATTCCATTAAAACTTTTGGACCCGAAATCACTCCAGGTACCAGAAATATAAGTTTCTGCTTTAAATACATCAGGGAGAAATTGATATAGAAAAGAAAAAAAAGATAGCCCCAAACATAGAAATATAAAAGCAAGAATAAATTTTTTGGTAGTACTTATTTTAAATCTTAATACAATTGACAATATTACTCCTGGTAATAATAAAAAACCACCAAAATGAGTTGCTAAAGATAAAAAGAGTAAAAAAACTCCAATAAATTTTTTGTCTTTATTTAGCAAATATACACTTAAAATAAAAAATGTTGCCATAAGAGCAAAACGAATCATAAAACAAACGAACATGAGATCTATAGTCAAAAACATGATAAAAGTGATTAAAAAGATATTTTTACCATCCAATTTTTCATTTCGTGTTTTTATAAAATCAACAAATATCCAAGAAAATACCAGCATCTCAAATATTCCTATACACAATCTAAATAAGACGTATGGAATGTTCCAACTATTAAAAACATAACAAAGTGAATAAAACACAAAATCCTTCGTAGAAACCAGCCAGTTACTTAGAGTAAAAGTTTGAGTTCGTTTATATATGACATAATAATGATAGCTGTCTGCATAAGGTGGCATAAAACCTATCAACAAGGCAAGAACCACTCCTAAAACATAAATAGAATACAAGTTCTTTTTATAAATAGAAATAAGAATAAAAGGCAATGCTACAATAGGAGAGAATATTGCTATAAACAAAAGTAAAATACTTTCTTTTAAATTATTTCTATAAGATGTCGTCATATATATCCTGATAATGAATTGCCATATTTTTTGCAGAAAAAGAATTTAAATTAACCTGAATAAAAGATAATAAATATTTTGTATCTTCCTCTAACAGAGTGTTAAGTTTTCTTAATAATTCTTCTTTTCCAGTATATGTACAATTAGGAAGGACTTCTAAAGGTAAAATGTATTTGTGTTGCGCAATATTAGATAAAAGTGGAATATTCTCACAAAACTCTGCTTCTAAAACAGCCAACGGTAATCCTTCACTTAACGATGTAGAAACGTAGATATCACTTGTCTGATAGTATTTTTCAATATTTGTTATATAACCGGTGAACAACACATCTTTGCGTTGTTTTAAGAGTTCTTTACACTCTTCTAACAAGGGCCCCCGAGCCCCACAGAATACAAAGAAATATTTATCCCGAGGTATTTGTTCGATTGCCTCAACCATTGTTATAGGATCTTTACGTGGGATAAAAGCACCTGCCCAAATAATTATTTTTTTGTCTACGGGTAATTTTAATTCTTTACGCAAAGCTACTTTATCTTTAGCTGGACAAAACTTTTCTATATCAACGCCATTGTTTACGAAGTCAAAATGCATATTGGAATATTTTTTATTCAGTAAATCTGCAAGTATTTCCGAACAAGCTATTCTCTTATTAAATTTATGTAAAGCACGGGTATAGAAATAAGACATTAAAAATCCCTGCATTTTGCCATAAGCCATTTTAAAATCAATAGCATAATCACAATGAATGGTTGCGATTTTACTATACTCCTTCAATGTTTTTGCCGCTATAACCGCCGATCGAAAACAATGACAATGTACTAAACTAGGATTAATTTTATTTATTAATTGTTTAAATTTTCTAGTTCCGAAAAATAAACTTTGCCAACGAGATAAATTTAAGCAATGTATTCTTACCCCCCATTTCTCCACTTCGGGCCACCAGGAATTTTTCAAATCAGATTCCGGAGATAAAGTAATAATTATCGGCTCGAATTGTGTTTTATCTAAATTTTTGACAATTCCAGCTAAAACATTTGTAGGCCCCGCACGATGTAAAGTAGAAATTATGTAAGCTATTTTCTTCATCTTAGCACCTTTTTGTAAAAATATCCGCGCATTCTATTTGGCATTAAAACTTGCACACAAAAACGCACCGAAATATTAAACAAGTGTGTAGGGTGGGAAATTAAACCTAACTCACGCAATTTTTTGCTCATTGCATAATTATTTTTAAAATATTTTAGACCACCGCGCCTACTATACATTGCCGTATCAACGCGAGCATTAAGCAAAATATCCGGTAAGTTTGCCATTTCATAACCTTTTGCTGCCATACGCGCCCATAAGTAGTAGTCTTCCATCAGGTGAAAAGGGGTATAATTGCCGGCTGCCAAAACAGCACTTTTTTTAAACATAACCGTCATATGATTAAACGGGCTGCGGATTTTAATATATTGTCTTATTTCTTTATTTGCCAAAGGCACATCGCGTATAGCAACAGGGGTTAATATTTCCCCGTCAATTTCCTGTATTTGCCCGCCCAAAACAGCAGTATTTGGGTATTTTTCAAAATAGGCAAGTTGTTTTTCAAATCTATCAGATAGGGAAATATCATCGGCATCCATACGGGCAACTAACTCGCAAGAACATTTTTGTAAGCCATAGGCCAAAGCCGGACCCAAACCACCGTTTTTAGCCAAAGGGAATAATTTAATTTGTAGATGTTTACTGCTAAAATCGGTCAGAATTTTTTGTAAATCTGCGGGAATAGGGCCATCTATAACGGTTATAATTTCTTTAGGTTTAGTAGTATTAACCAAAATGCTCTGTAAAGCTTGAGATACCCAAGCCGGTTTATCTTTGGCATAAACAGACATTAAAACAGAAAAATCTTGTTTCATAAGACCTTTAAAGAATTAAAAACCCTTATATTTTTTTAAATGTGAATATATAATATATTATATCAAATAGCTTTCTTACCACAAAATAGGAATTAAAGCTTTTTCCCCATTAAAAAACCCCGTTAAAAACGGGGGTTAAAATTAAGCTTGCAGTATATTTATTTTTGGCGTTTTTGGATGTTGGGGCCGTAGATGGTCTGCCAATCATCACGCATGGATACGGGTATCCAGCCGTATTTGGCGGAATCTTGGCGCATTTTTTGGGCTTTTTCCATATTTCCGTATTCGCGTTCAAGGTCATCACACAAAAGCATAAAACCAAGGGCTTTATATTTATTGTTGTTTATTGTGTAATTGACCATACTGGCATCGCTTAAAGTATTGCCGAAAGCAAGAACGGGCTGCACGCCGATTTCCTGCATAATTACGGAAACTTTATTCATTTGAAGATTTTTGACAAGATTTTTGCCGCCTAAAATTAAAGTATCGCCTGCTTTAAAAGTATATTCTAGGCCGTCTTTATCCCCTTGCGCATTAGATATAATTGTGCTATCCGAACCGATAATTTGTTTGTTTGGAATATAAGGTAAGTTTTGCTCTATTAAAGGGCGCACCATTAATCTATCAGAGCCGCTACAAATATAAACCGTAAATTTGTTTTTTACAAGATACTCAACCACTTGCACCATAGGTTTATAAAAAATATCGCCGCGTTTCATATTGGTAAAACCGGGTTGTTCTTGTTGCATAAAAGTGCGGACATAAGAATAAAACTCCTCAAGAGTCATACCTTTATAGGCCTCTGAAACCATTTTTTCGCGATTAGCGTTTAATGTTGGGAATATGCCCTTTTCGCGCGAGTTTTTGGCGGCGGCAAGTTGTTCTTTTGTTGCTTTATAATTTTTGTCATCAAGCACACGATGTTCAAATAAAGCCCAATCAAAATAAGTGGGGTCTGTTTCCAAAATAAGCGTTCCGTCAAGGTCAAAAACGGCAATTCTGTTTTCAACAGGTATGAAATTGGGAGATTTCTTGTTTGTTATATCTTGCATATAACTGACAAGGGCCTGTTTTGCGGGTGCTTGATTATACCAGAGGGAAAGATTATCTTTTTTAACTTGCGCGCAACCTGTAAGCACGCTTGCAAGTAAAACACCTATAAAAAGTAAAAAATATTTTTTCATATTTATATTTTTATTTTATTGCGCCGGCAGGGCAAACTAAATGGCAAAGGCCGCAACCTTCGCAGCGCGTTTTATCCACAACAATATTGCCATCATTTAATTGCAAGGCCTGGTGTTCTGATTCCATACAAATACTTACGCATTTACCGCAACGTCCACATTTGGTGTGATCTATTTGCGGGTAAGCAAGCGGTGTTTTTGACAAATCTTTATGAGAAGAAATAAAAGGTATTGCTTTATCTTTTAACTCGCTTATATCTTTAAAACCTTTTTCTTCTAGATAATTTTGTAAACCTTTTAACATAGGGCCAATAATTTTATAGCCGTTTAACATAACTTCGGTGCAGACTTGCACTGCATCAGAACCGACAAGCATATATTGAACGGCATCTTGCCAAGTGGAAATACCGCCCATACCCAAAATAGGTAAAGCGCTTGTTTGACGCATCTGCGCAACACAGCGAAGCCCAATCGGCCTGACTATTGCACCCGAGCAACCGCCATAACTTGTTTTGCCGTTTACATTAAGATTAGGAGTTAAAGTATTTAAATCAAACCCCATAAAACCTTGCACGGTGTTAATTGCGGCAAGACCATCTGCGCCGGCTTGCTGCACCGCCCAAGTGATACTTGAAATATTTGATACATTAGGCGAAAGTTTAACAAATACAGGTTTTTTGGCAACTTCCTTTACCCATTTTGTAATTGTGGCGGAAATTTGAGCATCTGTTCCAATAGCCATACCAATACCCTTTTCCGGCATGCCGTGCGGGCAGGAGAAATTTAATTCAAAAGCATCGGCAGGGGTATCGTTAAAAGTTTTTACAAGGTCTTGCCAAGCCACTTTACTGACAGGAGCCATAATGCTTGCAATAATAACTTTGCGCGGATGTTTTTGTTTTAAAAATTTAATGCCGTCACACCAATATTTTATGGTTTTGTGGCTCAAAAGTTCTATATTTTGAAAGCCGATAATATTTTTTTTATCTTTTAAAACAGCATAACGCGGGCTTGCTTCAATCATTTCTAAATCATCGGGAGTGATTGTTTTTAAAACAGCACCGCCCCAGCCCATTTCTAAACCGATATCTATGCTTTCAATTAAAGCCGTCGGCGGAGCAGAGGCCAGCAAAAAGGGATTTTCAAAATCTACTCCTAAAATTTTAGTTTGTAAAGTTGCTGACATAAAAAACCTCTCTTTAAAATTTAATTATAGCAATTTTAAATTGCACAGCAGCATAAAATATTGCAAAATATAATTTGTGTTTTAGTTGTTTTTATAAACAGGAGAAAATCTATATGAAAAAACTTTTACTTTCGTTTGTAATACTTGCAAGTTTTACTACTGCGGCTTTGGCAGATAAAATTTCAACAGATAAATCGGACTTTGCCGAAATCAGCAGCGTTATTGATGATGCGGCTTATGATATACGCTACTTTTCGCCGAACAATTTTACAGGAAATAAAATAGCCGGCTATAAAGCACCGCGCGCTTATATGACAAAAAAAGCCCTTGCCGCTTTAAAAATTGCCGCTGATGATTTAAGAGCGCAGGGATATCGCTTGCTTATTTGGGATTCTTACAGACCGCAAAAAGCCGTTGATAATTTTGTTAAATGGATAAATGACCCAAGCGACCCCGGCGATAAAAGTTTTTACCCCAAACTTGAAAAAGATGATTTAATTGCAGGGGTTTATATTATGCCAAAATCAGGCCACACACGCGGCAGCACCGTTGATTTAACTATTATTACAAAAGACGGCGGTTTTGTTGATATGGGCGGAACTTTTGATTTGTTTTCGGAAGTTTCCCACCCCGATTATAAAAAACTTACCAAAAAGCAAAAAAAGAACAGAAAAATTTTAAGAGATGCTATGGTAAAGGCGGGCTTTAAGCCACTTGATTCTGAGTGGTGGCACTTTACCTTAAAAGATGAGCCATACACAGATACTTATTTTAACTTTGATATTGAATAAAAGCAAATTATAAATTTTTAATAGCCCAGTTTTTGGGGTATAAGTTATTGGCTCTATCGCCAAGATTTTTAACAAAGCCAAGCGCTTGATTTTGATAACAGACAATAACAAAACCTTTTGGCGTATCTTTGGGCAAAATAAGGGCCTCGCGGTGTAGATAATGTTGGGCCTGTTCTAAAGTTAAATTAACACGCGGGTATTTATCTTTTGGAAAATTTAAAGAAAGGGCTTGCGCTGCAGTGGGTATTTCTTCTTTGCCTTTTTGCTCGGGCAAAGCTTTGCCATCATAAAGTAAATGTATAAGTTTATTTGCTAAAGCGTGTTTTCTTGCGCTTTGCGGTAAAATTGCGGGATTTGAAGCAGAACCTTTTTTGCGTAAAACTGCCATAAAAAGACCTTCGCTTTTTGTTGTGCCGGGAATAAAACGATATACGGGTTCTTGCCAATCTTTAAGTAAAGAACCTGTTATATGCCATTCGGGTTTAATTGAAACAGGCAATATTTCCGCGCCGAGTTCTTCTTTAATAAATTTAACATTTTCCTCGTTTTCGCGGGTATTAAAAGTGCAAGTGCTGTAAATTAAAAATCCCCCTTCTTTAAGGCAAGGCCAAATATCACTTAAAATTTGGCGTTGGCGTTTTTGGCAAAAAAGGACATTATTTAAACTCCACTCTTTTATGGCTTCTTTATCTCTTCTAAAAAGGCCTTCGCCAGAGCAAGGGGCGTCAACTAAAATTAAATCAAAAAGCCAATGCGTTTTGTTAAAATCTTGCGGATAATTGTGCGTTATTAAAACATCTGCGTGGCCTTGCTTTTGCATATTTTCAAGCAAGATATTTGCGCGTTTTCTATCAACTTCATTACTAACAAGCATTGAACCGCTTGGCAAAACAGCACGCATTAAAGTTGATTTACCGCCGGGGGCGGCGCATAAATCTAAAGCAAGGACAGGGGTTTTAATATGTTCGTGCAAAACTTGGTCTAAGAACATTGAGCCTGCTTCCTGCACATAATAAGCACCGGCGTGCAAAAGAGGATCAAGCGTAAAATTAGGCCTTTTATTAAGCCAAAAACCATTTTTGCACCAAGGCACAGGCTGGGCATTTTTAAAAATAGGTTCAGAGGGCAACTTCCACGGATTTAGGCGAATACTTGTTAAAGTTTCCCCCTCAAAAGCCGATAAAAAACGTTGCCACATTTCTGCGCCAAATAAAGCGGAAGTATAAGTAATAAATTCCTTTGGTAAATTCATAAATATTTTTTGGCTAACTGATGCCTAGCGGCCGCCGCCGCCACCGCCACCGCCGCCACCACCGCTACAACCGCCACCGCCACTACCGCTACCCGAAGGCATAGAAGAACCGACACCTCTTGCCAATCCCCCTGAAACAGCAGCAACTCCACCGGCACAAGCCATGCATTTTTCTATAGTTGCCTGAGATAAGGTGTTAGTAAATTTCTTAATCCATTGGTTTTCTAAACCCATAGCAAAAGCATAAGGCAAATAATCACAAAAAATTTTTTCCTCATCCATAGGATTAGAAACAGCAAAGCGGTTAACTTCGGCTGTTTCAATATATTTTTTAAAACCATTTAATTTCTCAAAGAGTTCTCTACCTAAAGGAGTAACATTAGGAATTAACTGCATGTAATACCCTAAGCCCCACAGGGATGCGATATAAAATACTAAGCATAAAAAGGCACTTGGAGAATTAATCATTCCCATCCAAAACAGACTATAAAAACCGATAATGCAAATTCTGATAAGTATTTTAAATAACGGATTTTTAGCAATAAACGGAAATACTGCAAAGAACACCGAGAAATGCAAATTGATAAAAATTGCCGACGGAGCTGTAAAAATAAACGGCACTATCCCCAAACAAGCAACAATTATAACAGCTTTTACAATATAACTGCCGTTTCCTATTATATAAGCTTTGCTTTCTTCCGTAAAAGATTTGTATAGCTGTTTCATAATTGCGTTAAGCATAACGCCGGTGGTATAATCCAGATTGCAAACATCCCCACCGGAAAAGGCAAATAATCTATTAAGGACCATTTTTTCTTCTTGGGACAGATTTTCATCGGCGGGTTTTTTACGCAACATACTAATTTGAACAGATCCAAAAGTTCTTTTTTCTGTCTGTATTTCAATATAACCTTTCATAGCCAAATCCAAAAGTATGCAGGCGATAAATTTGGAATCTGCCATTTTGTTATATAGAAAATAAGTAAAAGCAGGCGAAATATCTTTTGGCGGTTCATAATACGCAATATTTGAATAAACAGGATCGCGCCCGACTTTGAGCCAAGAACCTACGGCATAGATAATAAGAAAAATAAATAACGCAAAAGAAAATAATACTGAAAAAGAAAAACTATCTTTAAGGCGAGTAAGAAAAGGCGGCTGTTCTACTGCACCTTTATCAAAGGGAACAGCTATTGTAAAACCTTCCCTATAAGAAAGTGGGCGGGTTGTTTCAAAAGTTAAATTGCCGACTTGGCGGGCATTAGATTCTTTAGCACCGCTTGGGCCTGTATATAAAGAAATATTTTCCGATTGAACGCGAGCATTTGCCGGTAAACTAACCTGCGCACGCGCCTTATCTATAACAAAATTCCAATCATTACCTGTTATATTCCAATATAATTCGTCATAATTTTTAAAAAATTTTATTGCATTTTTATAGGTATAATTAAAGGAATAAGTATGACGGCCCTGCGGTATATAATTATCATTACCAAAGTTAACGCGCAAATTACGCCCTTTATTTTCAGTAAAGAAGGGATGGGTTTGCCCGTCCATAGTTAAAGAAATAGAATCTAACTGATTGCCAAATGAAACAGGTATATCGCGATAAATACCGCGCCTTATTTGTTGATGTTTGACGTTAAGGGTGATATTTTCGGTAATATTTATTGAGCCGTCTGTTTGAACGGAAATATTCACATCAAATAAATATATTTTTTCAGGATCAAGAGCGGGATTACGATAATTGGGATCAAAAGGATCATCCCAGGCAAAAGCGACACAGGCAAGAAGGACAAAAAAACAACTTGCTATTAAGTTAAATATTTTTCTCATATTTAAGATTATATAAAAAATAAACTGATATAATAAAAATATCAGAATTCTTTAAAAACCTAAAAAATTATGAAAAAAACGATATTATACATTCACGGAAAAGGCGGCAGTGCCAAAGAAGCAAACCATTATCAAATGCTTTTGCCAAATTACCATATAATAGGACTAGATTATAAAACTAATACCCCTTGGGAAACTAAAGAGGAGTTTTTAAATAGTTATAATAAAATTGCTAAACAATATAAAAATATAAGTATTATTGCAAATAGTATCGGCGCTTATTTTGCTATGAATGCTCTAGCAAATACAAATATTGAGCAAGCTTTTTTTATTTCCCCTATAATTAATATGGAAAAACTTATAAAAAATATGATGCTTTGGGCTAATATCACAGAAAAAGAATTAGAAGAAAAAAAAGAAATAAAAACATCTTTTGGAGAAGTTCTTTCTTGGCAGTATTTTTGCTATGTCCGCCAAAACCCTGTTAGGTGGGAAAAGCCCACACATATTTTATACGGAGAGAAAGATAATTTAACTGATACAGAAACAATTTCTTCTTTTGCCAAGAATATCAAAGCATCCCTAAAAATAATGCCAAAGGGCGAACATTGGTTCCACACCGAAGAACAAATGCTTTTTTTAGATAATTGGTTAAAACAATATTTATGATTTTTGCTACAATTTCTTTATGAAAAAATTTATCTCTTTATTGTTAAAAAGTTTTTGTTTTATTTTTCTTGCTTGTAACAGTTTTGCACAATTAAGTCTTTTTGATTATTCGTCTTCCGATCCGGAAAAGATTTATTTATTTGATGTAAAAATTGATGTTCAAACAAACGGAAAAATAAAGGTTACAGAAAATATTACAAAGAATGTTCAGTCTTATCAACAAGAAGAACGCTTTTTCCGTGAGATACCTATTTTGCTTACAGGAAAAGTAGAAGATATTTCTTTAACTATGAACGGGGAAGAATACCCCTTTTATACGGAAAAATACGGCAAGAATTTACGTATAAACTTTGGCAATGATGATGATATAAATACGGGAATGAATACTTATTCCTTTACTTATACCTTTACGGATGCTATTAAATCCTTAAAAGATTATGAGGAACTATATTGGAATGTAACGGGAAATTATTGGACTTTTAATATCGATAAAGTAAGAGTAAAAGTGACTTTTCCGGAGAATGTGAAAATTCGACAAGACGGAATTTCTTTTTATACCGGAAGAAAAGACCAAAAAGAACAAAATGCCCGCCAAATTGACGATTTGACTTTTGAAACGACAGCTGTGCTTACCCCGGGGGAAAGCTTCGCCATTGCCATACCTTTTGACAAGGGAGTTATTAAAAAACCTTTTTTAAAATTTCTTAACTCAAGTCCTTTGACAATGAGCCTTATCTCTTTTGCAATTTTGGTTATATATTTTATTACCACTTGGTTTAAAATAGGGCGCGACCCTATTTATCTGGCTATGCCAAGATATGAACCACCGCAAAAAATTTCCCCTGCATTTGCTTATTTTCTATATAATGACCGCTGGGATACAAAATTGGTATCTTGCATAATTTTAGATTTGGCAATGAAAGGCTATCTTTCTATAGAAACAAAAAATGAAGGGTTTTCTAAACATACCTTTTTAATATGCGACAAAAGAGATACTAAAAATTTACCCGAAGAAGAAGCCCTGTTTATGAAGACTATTTTTAAAAATGCCGATTTTTGTATATTAGATAAAAGCACAGATATAGAAACAAGACTTAACAAATTTATAACAAAAACTTTAGACAGATTTATCCAAAAACGGCCTTCTTATATATTATCTAACAAAGGATATATCACTATGGCTATATTCCTTACTTTAGTAGTGGGTATATTACCATTTTACTTTCCATTTCCGCAGATTTATATTATTTTTATCAATATATGCTATTTAATGCTCTTACTACCGGTTGCGGTTATCGCTTCTATACGCTGGAAAATTGTTGATTCAGCCATATTATTTATTGCTTTTTGTGGTCTTTGGGGTATATCTAATGATATGTCATTAGACTTAATTCTGTGCCAAATACTTTATACGATAGGCACAATAGGTGTTATACTTTATATGAACTTAATACAAAATGTTACCCCCCTTGGTAAAGAGATTTTAGAACAATTAACCGGTTTTAGAAAATATATTGAAACAGCAGAGGTTAACCGCGTGGCTGCTTCTAACCCGACAGATGCCAAAAGAATTTTTTGCGATTATCTGCCTTATGCTTTTGCCCTAAATATTCAAAACAAATGGATGCAAGAGTTTACAAATATTCTTTCTAAAGCTGCCATAGAACAATGCACTGCTTGCGTAGGCGGTATGACTTGCGTTTCTAGCGGTCTTAACAATACCATCAGTTTTTCTATGGAGTCAGAAAGGGAAAAATACCGGCAAAAAGAAAATAATATCTAAAAACTATTTATTTTGTTTTTATTATCTTTTTTTTGCTACAATTTTTTTATGCGAAATCTATTTAAAAAAATTTTTTATTTGTTGCTGGCACTTTTTTGCTTCCTATTAATTGTAGGAGGAATACTTTTTATAACAACTGCTTTTATCCAGACAGGTCAATTTAGAGCTCAAGGCCATTCGCAAAATGTTTTTTGGTTTTGTTTTATTTTAACGATAATTTTAGTTATTTATACTTTTGCCACCTGGCTTAAAATAGGGCGGGATCCTATTTATGTGCCTGTTGCCCGTTATGAACCGCCGGAAGGAATATCCCCCGCGTTTGCTTATTATTTATATAATGAACAAGTTGACCACAGATTACTGCGTTGTATTTTATTAGACTTGGCAATGAAAGGATATATACAGGAACAAACCGTAGGAAAAGGAGCTAATAAACAAGTTTATTTAACATTTAAAAAACATGCCGAGTGGGATTTGCCCGAAGAAGAAAGAATAGTGCTTGAATCTTTATATGACCATAGAGGGCCTTGCGCCTTAGACGAAACAAACGCCGGGCTACTAGAAGATATAATAAAAAGAATAGAAAACCGCTTTATAATGAGGAGAGATAAATATATTATAGGAAATGAAAAATATATTATTTTGCCTATTTATATTACCTTGTGTTTAGGGGTTATACCTGCTTTATTTTCCGCAGATGTAATAATTTCACTTTTTATGAATATAGTTTTTGCGATATTCTTTATTGTATTAACCGGTATTGTGCACGACCCTCGTAAAAAAATAATTGCCGGGATTTCTAATACTATTTTATTTCTATTTTTTGTAGCTATCAGTTTGTGGTATGAGAAACACCCCTACCATGAACCACTACACTATGCAGGATCTTCCTTTACACAATTATTTTATCTTATTAGTTTATGGATAACAGTTTTTTATATATCCTTAATCAGAAATGTTACAGCGCTTGGCAGAAAAACTTTTGAGCACTTAAATGGCTTTAAAGAATATATTAAAACAGCGGAAAGTAACAGGTTTGCTCTTTCCAATCCCGAAGATGAAGAAAGAATCTTTTGTAATTATTTGCCCTATGCTTTTGTCTTTGATTTGTATAATCCCTGGATAGAAAGGGCTTCCCATATTTTATCTAAAGAAATTATAGCCAAAAATATGGCTTATGTAGGAATTTCCCCTATAGAGAATTCCGATCTTGTTTCTTATAGATTACGAGATATCTTTTCTTTAGTAAAAAATGATAGTTTGTTTTTAAAAAGATAATAAAATATTAAAACTGATAAGATAAAATTAGCCCCAGTTTATTGATTGAGGGTTTATCTTCAAACCCGCTTGTGTAAGAAGAAAAATCTTGCCCGGCTTGCATATAGCCATAAATAATTTGTGCACTAAAAGCGGAAAATTTATATTGCACGCTTAAATCAATTTCGCTTGCGATATCGCGCGAAGTTTTGCGTTTATCCGTTGAGGAAATATTATAGATTTTTATATCCGCACTTAAATCTTTAATATTTTTAGGCGTTACGGAAAAGCCAAGTTTATAAGTTAAAGTTTCAAGTTCTTGTGTTAAATTGCCGAAGATAAAACCTCTATCTAAATTAGCAAGTATCGGTTCATAGCCTAAAGAACTATCTGTATCAGGTGATAGATACTCCACGCCAAAAGATATAGCACTTTCAAAATCTTCCTTATTCTTTTTAAGTTTTATATTGCCGGAGAAATTTTTGCCTTTATACTTATCTTCCACTATGATACCGAGAATTTCTTTTGATTTCTTGCCGGAGTTAAAGGCCGCAAGTAAATCTAAATCAAAACTTTCCGTATTGATATTAAAAGAAGCACCGAAAACAGATAAATCAAAATTATGTTCTTTGGCTTTAAAGTAAAAACCTTTAAGATAACTTAAAGATAAAGCAGCACCATATAAATCTTTATCATCAAAAGTGCCGCCAAGTAAAGAAATATCTATAAAGTCTATAGGTTTATAAGAAGCAAAAGCGCCGTCAAAATAAGTGGGCTTTTTTAAATCTCTGTTTTGATAAGGACCGAAGTAAATTATAGAGTTTAAATCTAAATCTAAAAAATTTCTGCCGGCACTAAGCGTAAATGTATCCGTATCAAAAGCAAGTATTGCCCGATTTAATTTATTATAAGTATCGCTTTCCTTATTGAAATAATCATAAGCAAGAAAATATTCCCCATGAAAGGAAAATTTATCATTTATAAAGACACTTACCGGCAAAACAATTTGACCTTCCCCGTAAGTTTTACTTTTATTATTTGTAGGCGAAGAATAAAAACCCAAAGCAGATACTTTTGGGTGAAAATCAAAAGAAGCCGCTTGGCTAAATACCGAACAACAAATTAGCAAGCACACAAAACAAATTTTAACAGGGGACATAATTAAATTATAGAAAATATATAGTAAGCACCACAAATTTTGTAAAATTGAATTATAAAGAGGATATTATATGAAAAAATTTTTATGTGCTTTTGCAGTTTTATTTTTAAGCATAATGGCTTTTGCCCAATTACAAGAAGGCCAGCAAGTTGTAAATGGCAGACTTGGGCTTGGTTTTCAAACGCAAAATTCCGGCATAGCCTATTCTTCATCAGGTTCCAGAGTTGATTGGGGCAGTTTAGGAGCGGAAATAGGTATAGAATATCAATATTTAGTTTCTAAATACCTTGGACTTGGGGCGGAGTTTTCTTACGGAGATTTTGACGGCGGAGATTTTACTTGGAGTTCTTCAGACAAAGTAGATGATCATACAAATTTATACCGCCTTATGCTTGCAGGGCGTTTTAATATAAACCCTGATAACAGAGTGCGTTTATATGTTCCTTTTGGCTTAGGTTTAAATATTGCGACACAAGATTTAAGTATTAAATACGGCGGAACATCCCATAACAAAAAAACAACCGATTGCGGCTTTGGCGCTTTTATCGGTGCCGGAATAGAATTTGATGTGGGGCATAATGGTTGGAGCTGGGGTTTTGATACCCGTTATAATATCTTTTACTATGATACGGAAAAAATCGTCAGCGGGGCCCCATCCCCCATTAAAGGCGATGGCAACCGCCGTTATGAATATATGATATTCAATTTAAACATAACAAAACGCTTTTAATATAAAAAGCCCCGATACAAAAAACATCGGGGTTTTTTATTTATGAGCAATTAGTAAAAATGATATACTTTTAGTTATGATTGCAAAAAAACATATTACAGATTTTACTAGCGGTAAAGTTTTTAAACAACTTATAATTTTTGCTACTCCTTTATTTTTATCAAACTTGCTACAGATTATTTATAATATTGCCGATATGATTATTGTCGGGCAAAGTATGGGCAAAGTTGGGCTTTCTGCTGTGTCTATCGGCGGTGATATTACCCATTTTTTAACTTTTGTTGCTATGGGCTTTGCTAATGCAGGACAAGTATTAATTGCCCAATATCTTGGCGCAAGAAAGCAAAATAAATTAAGCCGTTTTATTGCTACAATGTTTGCCTTCCTAATTGTTTGCGCAGTAATAACAAGTATTTTATGTTTTTGTTTAAGAGTGCCTTTCTTACATTTGATGAATACTCCTGAAGAGGCCTTTAGCCAAGCCCTTGATTACTGCACTATTTCAGTTATAGGTCTAATTTTTATTTACGGCTATAATACCGCAAGCGCAATTTTGCGCGGTATGGGCGATTCTATAAGACCTTTCATTTTTATTGCTATATCGGCATCTTTAAATATCTTTTTAGATTTAATTTTAGTGCTTGGTCTTAAAAAAGGGGCAGCAGGGGCGGCCCTTGCAACAATAATAAGTCAGGCGGTTTCTTTTAGTTTTTGTCTTTGGTATATTTATACTCACCGCAAAAATTACGGCCTTAAAATATCTTGGCTACACTTTATAAAATGGGACCCCAAAATGCTTATGCAACTAATTAAACTCGGCGTGCCGATGGCAATAAAAAATGCCTCTATACACTTATCAAAATTATGCGTAAACTCGTGGATAAATTCTTACGGCGTGGCGGTTTCCGCCTTTGCCGGTGTGGCAAATAAGATAAATAGCACAACAAATTTAATTTCCAATGCTTTTAATACGGCGGGGGCTTCTATGGTGGGGCAGAATATCGGCGCGCAAAAATACCCAAGAGTAAAAGAAATTATTATTGCTATTTTCAAAATTACCTGCTCTATTGCCATTATTTTTACAATACTTATGCTTTTATTCCCTAAGGAAATTTATAGTTGTTTTACAAATGACAGCGAAGTTATTGCTATAGGCATGGAATATATCTCTATTGCAATTTTGATATTCTGGGGCAGTGCCGCGCGTAGCGGTATGAACGCTTTTCTTAACGGAAGCGGTAATTACGGCATAAATTTTGTAACAGCTTTACTAGACGGAATTATTTTAAGAATCGGGTTATCTTTTCTGTTTGGACTCAGTTTAAAAATGGGGTATTTTGGTTTTTGGCTCGGCGATGCTCTGGCCGGGTTTACCCCCCTTTTTATAGGCCTAGTTTTTTATGCCAGCAACCGCTGGAAAAAACAAAACATTGTATAAAATTTGGCATAAATACGGGAGTTTCTGAAGAAGTAAAGGAAACTCCCGTATTTTCTTGTAAGCTTACTTATGCGGCGGTTTTGGAGCGCCGGGAGTATGCCTGAAGCTAGGTGGCAAAGAAGCATGCTGATAATGTGGCCTAGGAGCATTAAAATGCTTTGGACCATGATGCCTTGGCGGGGGCGGTGCTTTATGCACATAATGAGGCCTTGGTCTTGGCGGTCTTTGATAAACTATCATTGATCCTCCGCCATAACAACCACTTAAACCAAAAATAACAAGGCCGGACATTAAACAAACTTTAGTAAGTGTATTTTTCATATAACCTCCTATTAATGTTTGGCAAACACACTTCTTTTGCCTTACACTAATAAAACGTACAAATTTTATTTTTTATTGCAATTAAAAATCTGCTAAAATGATTTTGGGGGGCTTTTCTTATGGAACAAAATATTTGTTTTGCTCTTGTTTTAACTTTTCTTGCTGGGCTTGCAACGGCTATTGGCGGTTTTTTTGCCTTCTTTTTTAAAAAGAAAAATCTAAATACACTTGCTTTGGGGCTGGGCTTTTCGGCCGGGGTGATGATTTATGTTAGTTTTATGGAACTTTTACCGCAGGCAAAAGAAGCCCTAGAGCAAATTTACAGCGCAAAAGCGGCAGAAAGTTTCACTATACTTTTCTTTTTTATCGGCACTTTACTGGCCTGGCTTATTGATTACTTTTTGCCCTCACATCACTTGGAAAATAAAAGTTTAAATAAAGAAACCAAACTGCACCATATCGGCCTTTTTACCGCAGTAGCCCTTGCTATACACAACTTTCCAGAGGGCTTAACAACTTTTATGGCAACCTTAACTAATACAACAACGGGTATTTCTATTGCGCTTGCCATTGCCTTGCATAATATACCCGAAGGCATATCCGTTGCTTTGCCAATTTATCACGCTACAAACAACAAGAAAAAGGCCTTCTTTTACGCTACCTTATCAGGCCTTGCCGAACCTATTGGCGCAATAATAGGTTATTTATTATCAAGAAATCTTTTAAAAGGCCCGGCCTTTGGTATAAGTTTTGCTTTGACTGCAGGTATTATGATTTATATTTCGCTAGATGAACTTTTGCCCACAGCCCATGAATACGGGGAAGGACACAAAGTAATTTGGGGCATTTTGGCAGGTATGTTTGTTATGGCTCTTGGGCTTTTGCTCTTCTAAAAGTCAAATCCCGCTTGCTAAGAATTTAAAATATTTGATATAATAAAGAAGTAGCAGATTTAATGTCACCGTAGCTCAGCTGGTTAGAGCGAGCGTTTCATAAGCGCTAGGTCGGTGGTTCGAGCCCACCCGGTGACACCATTTTTAAACTATCAGCGTTGCTAGGCAGCGCTTTTTTTATCGTCTTTTTTTGCTATACTAAAGGTATAGAGTTTTAATTAACGGAGGATTTATGTTAGATTTTTTACTTTCGCCTTTTAAAGCACTTTATAATCTAAACACTTATCTTAAAGCAATTAAACAAAATGTTTGGAAAACCTTGCTCTTTTTAGTTTATTTGCTAGTATTTTTTAGTGTTTTATTTTTTGCAGTTCTTGCAATTAAAACCCCCTCTTTAACCCCTTTCTTTGAAGGAATTGCCGAGCAAGTGGCTCAAGTTGTTCCTGAAATAAGAGTAAAAGATGGCAGACTTTCAGCCAATAATGATGAATATTATGAAATAACTTTTGATAAGATGTTTCAAAACATTGATCAAGATATTACCGGTGTTCCGCCTCAAGCTTTTGACCAAAAAATCGTTTTTGATACCGCCAGAACCGAACCTGTTTACCCAACAAAAATGCAACAAGAAAATATTGGCGTGCTTATAACAGATACAGAAATTTATATACTTGCAAACGGACAAATGGAAGTGCGTAAATTAGAAATTAATAAAGATGAAAATGTTAGTATAGATAGACAATATATACTTGATCATAAAACAGAAATAGTGCAATTAATCAATAAAATTATAGTAATGATGGCAGTAATAACAACCCCCTTTGTAATAGGGTTTTTTATGGTTATCTTCTTTATTTTAGCTATAATTGCCGTAGCTATAAGCCAATTATTTGTAAGAGCGGATGTTTCTTTTGGTGATGTATGCAGTATTTGCTGTTATTTACTTGCTCCGGTTTTCTTCTTTTTGCTAATAACATTTATATTGCCTTTTAATATACCTTTTCTTGGACTTATTTGCTTTGTAATTTGTATTATCTATGCACAATTGATTTTAAATAAAATTAAATTTTATAAGAAAACAGATGAGGAATAAAAATGTTTTTGAGAATAAAATCTAAATTTTCCGCCGCCCATAAATTGCCAAACTATGATGGCGAATGCGCAAATTTACACGGGCATACCTGGAAAGTTATTTTTGAAATTGAAGGACCTTTGCAAAAAAGCGGTATGATTTATGATTTTAAACAATTAAAACCACTTCTCAAATCTGCCTTGCCGGACCATAAATTTTTAAATGATTTTGTGCCTAATCCGACAGCGGAAAATATTTGTGAATATCTTTTTAATAAAGTTTCCGCCTTGCTTAAAGAAAAAAATTTAACTTTAAAAACCCTTGAAGTTTGGGAAAATGAAGATGCCGCAGCCATTAAAAATAAATGAGATTTTTTATTCCCTGCAGGGCGAGGGCCCTTTTAGCGGATGTGCGGCCGTTTTTGTGCGCCTGGCTACTTGCTCTATGCTTTGCCCCTGGTGCGACACAAAATACGCCCAAAAAGTTAATTCCTTATTAACAGAAAAAGATATTTTAAAAGAAATAAAAAAATATCCGGCAAAACTTGTTATTATTACCGGCGGAGAACCTTGCGAGCAAAATATTTTGCCACTTGCTAAAATGCTAAAAGCAAAAAAATATCTGGTTCATTTGGAAACAAACGGCTCTATTGATATTGATACAAAATATTTTGATTTTGTTGCCGTTTCGCCCAAAAAACATGTGTCAAGCAAAATGCTTAAAAAAGCAGATATTATTAAATTAGTTATTGACGAAAAAACACCTTTAAAAGAGATTTTAAAATATAAAAAATACAACTTATATTTACAACCAAATTCAGCCAAAAAGGAGAATACCGCAAAATGCGTTCAAATAGTAAAAAAGTATCCCAAAATGCACCTAAGCGTGCAAATGCACAAGTTAATAAAAATAAAATGACCCAGGAAAAAGCCCTTAGCCATTGGCGCGATTTACTTAGTTATATCGGCGAAAACCCTAGTAGAGAAGGCCTTAAAGAAACCCCTAAAAGAATTGTTAAAAGTTGGGAAAAATTATTTAGCGGTTATAAAAAAGACCCGGCCAGCGTTTTAAAGACTTTTACCGAAGGTTCCTGCAAAGAAATGGTAATTTTAAAAGATATTGAGTTTTACAGCGTTTGCGAACACCATTTTTTGCCCTTTTTTGGCACAATAAGTATAGGTTATTTACCGAATAAAAAAGTTATCGGCATTTCTAAACTTGCCCGCCTTGTTGAAATTTATTCAAGAAGATTACAAATACAGGAAAACTTGGTCGCGCAAATTGCCGATAGTTTAATGGAAAATTTAAAACCGCTGGGCGTTATGGTTGTTTGCCGCGCACAGCACATGTGTATTTGTTCGCGCGGTGTGGAAAAACACCAGGCCCAAATGATTACAAGCGCTCTTAGAGGTATTTTTGAAAAGCCCGAAGTGCGCCAGGAATTTTTACAATTTGTTCAAAAAATATAAAAGTGGTTTTATAGGAGTTGTTTTTTATGCAGTTAATGGGTATTTTAAATACTACGCCTGATTCTTTTTACGACGGAGGGAAATATACCATCTTGGAGAATCAAATAAAAAGAGCAGAAGAAATTTTAGCGCAAGGCGCTAGTATTATTGATATTGGCGGGGCTTCTTCTAGGCCGGGTGCAAGCGAAGTTTCCCAAGAAGAAGAATTTAAACGCACTATACCTGTTATAAGAGAATTAAAAAAGCACTTTCCGCAAGCAATTTTTTCTATAGATACCACCAATTTTGACACGGCACTTGCCGCCGCAGATGAAGGCGTGCAAATTATTAATGATGTTAGCGCCCTTGCCGACCCTAAACTTGCAGGGCTTGCCGCCGCTTATAATATAAAACTTGTTATAATGCACACCAGAGGCACCCCGCAAACTATGCAGGAAAATTGTAAATATGAAAATATTCTAACTGATATCTTTGACTTTTTTAGAGAAAAAATTGAAATTGCCAAAACGCAAAATTTACCTAAAACAAATATAATTTTGGACATAGGGCTTGGCTTTGCAAAAACGCGCGAGCAAAATTGGCAACTCTTGGAAAATTTAGATTTTTTTAAAGCCCTTGATTTACCTTTGCTTGTCGGCGCAAGCAGAAAGAGTTTTACCGATTATTCCCTTGAACTTTCTTTAAAAGCAGCACGCCTTGCTTGGCAAGCAAAAGCAGATTATTTAAGAGTGCATGATGTTAAAGAAACGGCAGATTTTTTAAAGGTTTTGGAAAATGAAAAATAAAACTGCAACCATTTGGGTATCATCGGGTTTTAAGGCATATCACTATCACGGAGGAGCGTTAAACGAAGAAAAACACTCCCACAATTTTAAATATAAAATTTTTCTAAAAGGCCAATTAAATAAAGAAGGGTTTTTAGTTGATTTTAGAGAAGTGGAAAAACTTTTAAACACTATAAATACCCGCCTAGAAAATAAAGTTTTAAACGATATTATCCCCCCTGCCACAACGGAGATTTTGGCAATATTTTTATTTGAAGAAATTAAAAAAACTTTTCCCCAAATTTGCCGTATAGAATTAAACGAAAAAGAAAATTATGGGGCAATTTATGAAGAGTAAAGTTTTTATTGCGCTTGGCTCAAATATCGGCAATTTAGAAGAAAATTTAAACACAGCTTTAAAGAAATTGGCCGAGTTTAGCAAAGTTCAAAAAGTAAGTTCTTTTTATAAAACAAAACCGCAAGGGTTTTTAGAACAGGCAGATTTTTTAAACGGCGTTTGTTTGATAACTACCGATTTAGAACCGCAAGAATTACTTAAAAAATTAAAAGAAATTGAAAAAGAAATGGGCCGCAAAAAAACTTTTAAAGACGGCCCGCGTATAATTGATTTAGATATAATTTACTACGATAACATTGTTTTAAATACCCCTACTTTAACTATCCCCCACCCACGCGCACACTTACGTATGTTTGTTATGAAAGGCCTTGCAGAAATTGGCCCTGACTTTCCGCATCCGATACTTCACAAAACAACTCGTGAAATTATTGAAAATAATATAGCAAAATAATATATAATAAAAGTATCTTAAATCTTAGGAGATTTTTTATGGCATATACTATTTGGCTTATTTTGGGCTTTCTTTTAATAATCGGAGAAATGTTTACAGGCGATTTTACTTTAGCTTGTATCGGTATCGGCGCACTTGTGGCAGGGCTTGTTTCTTATCTTGGCACGAGCATCTATTGGCAACTTGGGGTAATGGCAATAACAATTATTATTCTTTTCTTTACCCTTAGACCTATGGTTTTAAAATATCTTTACAAAAACAAACAACCTGCTAAAAGCGGTATTGATGCTTTAATAGGCAAAACATTTACCGTAGTAGAAATGAGAGGCGAAAAACCCTTTATCAAAAGTGATGCAGACCTTTGGGAAGTTAAAGCAAAAGAACCTTTAAAGAAAGGCGACAGCGTAGAGGTAAAAGCAGTAAAAGGCATAACTTTAATTGTAGATAAAAAATAAGGAAAATAAATGATTAGATTAGCCCTTTTACTTGTTTTAATTATCTTTATTATCACTCTTATTTTAAGAGGCATTAAAATTGTTCTATCCGGTGAGGTAATGATAATTGAAAGACTTGGCGCTTATCTTTCCACTTTAAGGGAAGGGATGAGTTTTATAATTCCAATAATTGATGCTCCAAAATCTATACCTTGGCAATTTTTGGAAAAAGATAAAAACGGCAATATCTACTGCGTGGTAAAAAATATAGATAGAATCCCTCTTAGGGAGAATATTTTTTATCTGTTAAAACACCCTATTTTTAAAGAGGATCATTCAAAAATAGAACTTGATGTATTGGTTTATTTTATAATTGAAGATCCTTGTATGGCAACTTATAATGTTGCTTCTTTACCAAAAGCTTTTGAAAAAATAATAATTTCTGCTTTAAAAAATAAATCCACCGAGGACGAAATTTTACAGGGATATTATAGCGAAGTTCAAAATAAATTGCTGGAAACTCTTTGTGAAGAAGCAAAAAAATTCGGTGTTAAAATAAATAAAGTAGAGTTAGAAAATATAAAATAAAATTTGTGAATATAAATAATAAGGAGGATGTAAATAAATGACAGCAGGAATAGTAGTATTAGTAGTAATTGTATTTTTTGCAATAGTCTTACTCGCCAAAGGGATAAGAATTATTCAACAATCAGAAGAAATGATTATTGAAAGGTTCGGTAGCTATCATTGCACCTTAAAACCGGGGTTACATTTTATAGTGCCGATAATGGATGAACCGCGCGAAATAGCTTGGAAAGTTACTTATGATAGTGGCCCACACTCTTATTCCACAATAAGAATGATGGACAGAATTGATATGAGGGAAAATGTCTATGACTTCCCCAGCCAATCCGTTATTACAAGAGATAACGTTACCGTTCAAATTAACGCTTTGTTATATTTCCAAGTGGTAGATTCTAAAGCTGCTACTTATGAAATTTCTTCCTTGCCTTTGGCTATTGAAAAGTTAACCCAAACTTCACTGAGAAACGTTATCGGTGAGTTAACTTTGGATGAAACCTTATCTTCCCGCGATACTATTAACGCAAAACTTAGAGTTATTCTTGATGAAGCTTCTAATAAATGGGGTGTTAAAGTTAACCGCGTTGAATTACAGGATATTACCCCCCCGCCTGCCATGAGAGAAGCCATGGAAAAGCAGAAAAAAGCCGAGCAGGAAAAACGCGCTATGATTTTGGAAGCCGAAGGTCAAAAGAAAGCACAAATCTTGCAAGCCGAAGGTTTAAAAGAAGCCGCTATCAATAAAGCCGAAGGTGAAAAGAAAGCAAGAATTTTGGAAGCCGAAGGTATCGCCGAGGCAAAAATGAGAGTCGCCGAAGGTGAAACAAACGCCATCAGAATAGTCGCAGATAATGTTAAAAACTATTCTAACCCGGCTAATTATTTAATTTCTATTAAATATATTGAGGCCTTGCAACAAATAACTGACGGCAAACAAAATAAACTTGTCTTTATGCCTTATGAAGCAAGCGGTATTTTGGGCGCAGTAGGCGCTGTAAAAGAACTTGTTGAACAAAAAGCAAAACAAGGCAACTAAAAATATTTTTATAGAAAAACACGCTGTTTAAAAACAGCGTGTTTTTTTATTTATAAAAAATAGCAACGATTAAATCTTTTCGGAGAGGGAGGGATTTGAACCCTCGATACCTTGCGGTATACAGGTTTTCGAGACCTGCTGTTTCAACCACTCACACACCTCTCCTTAGACTTAAATTATATAAAATTAAAAGGATATAAAAAAAGAAAGTTGTTGTCGTAAATGACAAAGAAAAACATAACGTATTTTTTTAACAATGCTTTTGTTCCAAATTCAGTCCCAGTAGAGCAAATTTTTTTAGCGAGTATTTTGCGTTTAGAAATTTGCAAAATAGAGCAAATAATTTTTAGCAAGGATTTTTGAGGAAATTTTAATTAGCTTTTTTCTACTGAGAAAAAAGCGTTTCTTTCAAACGAGGTATACCCCGCGGGGCAGTAGCCCCATGTATCCGAAGTTTGAAAAAAATTAAAATTTACCAAAAAGCTGCAGCTAAAAACGAACGCCTAAAGAGGCCTCGGCGCCGAGTCCATAGTGATTATAATTTGCCGCCAAACTTAAATCAAGATAAGAAGGTAATTTAAAGTTTAAACCGACAACACCTTTGGGGGTGGTAACAAATTCCCTTCTGCCGATTAAAGAAGCATCATCGGCACTTTCAACGGTAAGTTTAGCATAATCAACACCGGCACCGATATAAGGCACAACATAAGGAGTTTTAAAAGATAAAGCCAAACTTGCGCTATATTGAGTAATAGAAAAATCTCTATGCACGCCGTTTTGGGCCATAATAACAAGCATAGGTTGGAAGGTATATAAAATCTCTGTCGGCTTTGTTATGCCCCATTTTAAACCGCCCCCTGCAATAGTCAGACCATCCCAAGAAGTCGCGCGGACAAAGCCATCTATACGGAAAGGAAGGCCGATTTCCCCTTGAATTAAAGGCATAAACTTGCCTGCATCATCACGGCCAAAAGCCGTATTATATTTGTTTGGGCGGGGCATATAAACGCCATGGGCCGCAAGTTGAAAACCGCCCCATCCCAAAATGCGCCCCGTAGTATAACTGGAAGAACCCAAAAGACCACTTATATCTTTAGCAAAATGGCGCACATTTTGCGGTGTTGCATAAGTGGAAAAAGCATCAAAATCAAGTTCCTTTGCGTTAAGAATAAAAGTACAAGAAATAGAACATAAAAATAAAATTATTTTTTTCATAAAATCCTCAGTCGGTAAATTTAATAAAATCCCCTTCGTTTAAATCTTTTATTGCCCCTGCGGCAACTTCAAGCGTATATAAAGATTTTAGCACTATTGGACTAAAATGCCAAGCCCCCATATTTTTTATAATTTTTAAAACTTTTAAATCTTTGGATATAAAGACAACATCAATAGCAAAACGCATAAAACAAGTGTGTATTTGCGAGCAAGGTTTTAAGACGATACCTTGCCCCTCTTTTAAGCCTTTTTTGCCAAGAAGCCCGATAAGACGGCCAAGATAACTATCCTTCATTTCCAAATTATCGGCAATAATTTTGCCTGTTTTTGCATTTATACACTTCATATTTTATTATCTATAAGTTCTTTTGTGTTCTTTAAGATAAAAGTGCGAACTTCGGCTTTATAATTTTTATCTAAAAATTTCAAATCTTGCGGAAAAGAAACCCTGTAAATATCTTTTTTGCCCTTTTTATATTTTGAAGCAAAAACTATAATATCCAAACTTTCATCAAAACTTACTTGGCAAAGAACAGTGGAAGATTCTTTTATTTTACGAGCGGAAACTATTTTTAAAACAGGTTTTTGACAAGTAGTTTTTGTATTTACTTTTGCTATCCCTTCAATAGTATTTTTGATTTTTGAGTCAAGTTCCTTAGAAGTTATGGCAAGATTTTTATAACCGCCAAGTTCGCGCGGCATTTGTAAAACAGAACCAAAAGATTTTTTAATTAGAGCAATATTTTCTATTTTAAATAACTTACAAAAAGTTATTTTATAATCGCCATCTTGCTGTTTTTGAACCCCGCTTACTTCTAAAGAAAAAGCAAGCGACGGCAAAAACAGCAAGACAAAGATTAAAAGTTTAGTCATTAACCCTTTCCACATAAGAATCAGTACGGGTATCTATGCGGATTTTATCGCCTTCGTTAATAAATAAAGGAACTTTAATTTCTAAACCTGATTCAAGGGTGGCGGGTTTTGTCATATTGGCAACGGTATCGCCTTTAACCCCCGGAACGGTAGAAACAACTTTTAAATCAACTTTAATAGGAAGTTCAATATTGAAAAGTTGCCCTTCAATAAAAAGGCCCATGACTTCCATATTGTCAATTAAATATTTGAGTTGTTGTTTAAGTTTTTCCGCCGGAACTGCAATTTGTTCAAAAGTGGCAGAGTCCATAAAATAGACCATATCGCCTTCTTTATAAAGATAGCTGTGGGGACGTTTTTCAATTTCAATTTCTTTAAATTTATCTTCGGGGCGGTAGCTGGTTTCAATAATAGAACCTGTGTTTAAATTGCGAAGTTTAACACGAACAACCGCTCTTGCCTGGCTTTTGCGGTGGTGTTGGTATTCAATAATTTCTACCATTTCGCCGTTTTCGTTTTCAAAGATTAAACCTTCTCTAAAGTCTGGTGTTCCAATCATAATTTCTCCTTTTTATTTTGTTAAGATTTTTGCGCCTTTTGGGGTTAAAACAAAAGTATCTTCATACCTGATACCAAATTTTCCGTCGTAATATACACCCGGTTCTATGGTAAAGACGCTGTTATTTTTAAGCAAATCTTGGCTCTTTGGGCTTAAATAGGGTTTTTGATGTATTTTAAGACCTAAGCCATGGCCTAAACTATGGATAAAGGCCTTGCTGTAAGAACCGGCTTTATCCATAAAATCGCGAGCAGCATTATCCAATGTTGTTGCTTTTATATTATCTTTAGCAAGTGTTGCACAGTAATCGTGAGTATCTTTCATTAAGTCAAAAAGTTTCTGCCACTCTTTACTGACTTTTTTGCCATACCACCAACTTCTTGTAATATCAGAGCAATAACCTTTATAACGGCAACCGAAATCAACTAAAACAGGTTCGTTTTGTTTTAATTTTCTATCGCTGTTATGATGATGCGGATTTGCGGTATTTGCGCCAAAAGCCAAAATTGTATCAAAAGCAAGGCCTTGCCCGCCGAGTTTTTGCATAATATTTTCAAGAAGGGCAGCCCCTTGTTTTTCCGTCATACCGGCTTTTAATTGTTTTTGAAATATTTTAAAAGCGCTTGCGGAAATATGACAAGCTTTGGCAATTAATTTTAACTCGCTTTGGGTTTTAACATCCTGGGCTTGCTCCAAAAAATTAGGCAAAGTTTTAAAACCTGCTTTGACAAGGGCTGTCCCCGGAATATAAGAGGCTAAAGTCGGATCAAAAAATTTATTTTTAAATTTAGATGCTTTCTTACAAACATCTTCAATATCAAGACTATCAACTAAAGTTAAATAAGGTGCTTTGCGCTTTAAATCGCCTGCATACATTTTTTTGGTAAAGCAATAAGCTTTTGTTTGGGTAATTAACAAATAGGCATCACCGGAACTATAAAAAAAGAAATCGGTAAGATATCTTATTGAGTCATTATCCAAGACGCAAAAGGCCTGTATATTTTCCTTTTTAAGTAATTTTTGGAATTGTTTTAATTTATCGTTCATTTTATTTGTTTAATACCTCTTTTTGTCATATAAAAACAATCTTCCCAGCGAACACCGTATTTACCCTCAAGATAAATGCCCGGTTCTACACTGAAACAATAATTTTCTAAAATTTGGTCATCATTAAGTTGGCTGATATCGGATAACTCGTGATCTTGCATACCGATACCATGGCCTGTTCTATGTGTGAAATATTTGCCATAGCCGGCTTTTTCAATAACATCACGGGAAATTTTATCAATTTGAGCGCCACTCATTTTGATTTTTGCTTCTTTTATCACTTTATCGTGAGCGTATTTTACCAAAGATAAAATCTTTTTATATTCTTGCGGAACATCGGGACCGAACCAAAAACAACGCGTCATATCGGCGCAATATTCTTGATATTTTGCGCCCCAATCAAATAGAACTGCGGTATTGTTAGTTAATTTTGTATTGTCACAAAGGTGATGAGGATTGGCCGTATTTGCGCCAAAAGAAACCATCAATTCAAAAGAATAACCTTGCCCGCCAAGTTTGTTCATTTCATCTTCAAGTTTGCGTTTTAACTCAATTTCCGTAATGCCTACCTTTACATATTTTTGAATATTTTTATAGGCCTGCATTGAAATTTGGGTAGCTTTACGCATAAGTTTAAGTTCTTCTTCGGTTTTTGTTGTTCTTAGAAGGGAAATTAAGGAAGAAGATTCTTTAAAACCGGCTTTAAGATATATTTTTGCAGCAGAATATAATTCTTTATTTTCATCAAAGGCAAGTTTTTTAAGATTTAATTTTTTTGCTTCTTTTACAAGAGCTGCGGGGCGGTTTTTATCTTCGCTGATAAAAAGGGCCTCTTTATATTTGCTTTTAAAAGAATTTTCATATAAACTGCGAGAAAAAACAATTATTTGTTTTAAGGTGATAAGTAAAACAGATTCATCCTCGTGAAAAAAATCCCCAAGGAAATATTTTGTGTCTGTAAAATCAGTTATTATAAGACCTTCAAGTTTATTTTTTTTAAGTAAATTTCTTAAATTTTTTAGTTTAGTGGTATTTATTCTCATAAATATATTATAGCAAAGGTTCGAGCATGCTTGATAAATCAAGCCATTTGTTTTCCGTTTCGCTAATCTCCTTATTTAAAAAGGCAAGTTCTATACTAAGTTGACTATCGTAATTTTGAATTAAACTTTTCTCAAGCATTTCTTTTTGCTTAGTTAAATTTTCAAGCTTCTTTTCAAGAGTTTTCATTTCTTTTTTAATAGGGGCTGCCTGCGCGCGAAGTTGGGCTGCTACGCGGCGTTTTTGTGCTTGCGCGCCCCCTTGAGTTTTATCTTTACCAGAGGCCTTGCCCCAATTTCTAAGAATATAGTTTTTATAATCTTCCATATCGCCGTCATAAGAAGATATTTGATGATTTTCCACAAGTAAAAGTCTATCGCAGACGGCTTCAATAATATGAAAATCGTGCGTTACCAAAATAACTGCACCATTATAATTATTTAAAGCTTCTATCAAAGCCCTGCGCGAAACAATATCAAGGTGGTTTGTGGGCTCGTCAAGAATTAAAATATGAGGATTATCAATAGTTATTAAAGAAAGTAAAAGGCGGCTCTTTTCCCCCCCGGAAAGTTTTTCTATAAGCGTATCTGCTTTAGACTTTTCAAGACCAAAAGAAGCAAGATGCGTGTAAACTTGGGCTTCTTTTGCTTCAAGCATTTTTTCGCGGGCAAGTTCATAGGGCGTTTTTTCAATATCTAAAAGTTCCGTTTGATGCTGGGCAAAATAAGCAATTTTTAATTTACGGGCATAAGTCATTTTGCCACTTTGAGAAGCAATTTGACCGCTTAAAAGTTTTGCAAAAGTTGATTTTCCGTTGCCGTTTGCACCAAGAAGTGCAATTTTATCATCTTGGGAAATACTTAAATTGATATCTTTTAAAACGATTTTATCGCCATATCCGCAGGAAACATTTTCAAGAGTAAATAAATAAGAATCTAAAATCTGTGCCTCAGGGAAGGTAAAGCGAACACTGCGCTCTATCGGTATTTTGGGCGCATCGCCAAGGCGTTCAAGCATTTTTAAACGGCTTTGCGCCTGTTTTGCTTTGGTAGCTTTTGCTCTAAATCTATCAACAAAGGACTGCAAATGACGGCGGGTTTCTTCGTATTTTTTGGCATCTTTTATAATTTGCTCGGTTTGCTCGTGGCGTTGGCGTTCATAAGAATCATAATTGCCGTTAAAAACTTTTAGTTTACATTCGTCAACTAAAATTATTTTGTCGCAAATTTTATTTAAAATATTTCTATCGTGGCTGATAATAATTAAAGTTTTATCAAGTTTTTCTAGGGCGTCTTCAAGCCAGATAGAAGTTTCAAGATCTAAGTGGTTTGTTGGCTCATCCAAAAGCAAACAATCTGAAGGCATAAATAAAGCAGCCGCCAGTGCTGCACGCATACGCCAACCGCCTGAAAATTCTTTTAAAGGGCGGTTTAAATCTTGCTCACTAAAGCCAAGTCCGCCAAGAATTGCGCTAGCTCTTGCCGGTGCGCTGTGCGCGCCAAGCGTGTCAAGTTTATCATAAATTTCAGCAAGACGAACGCCTGTTGGGTTCTTTTCAAGTTCGTCGTAAAGCGCCTTCATTTGCTTATCGGAATTTAAAACGTGGTTTAAAATTGTTTGGTTAATATCCTTTATATCTTGTTCTACGGAAGCAATACGAATATCTTTTGAAATATTTATTTGCCCGCCATCAGGATATAATTGCCCCAAAATAAGTTTAAATAAAGTTGTTTTGCCACACCCGTTTAAGCCAACAAGGCCGACTTTGTGCCCTTTATCAATGAAACAAGAAGCATCTTCAAAGATGCTTCTTTTACCGATGTGATAACTGAGTGCGGAAATGTCTATCATTATAATACTTGTTGTAAAACTACAGGCAAACTGCTTTTTGCGGTTTTTTGCGCAGAAATTTTATCAACTCTGTCCTTAGCTCCTATAATGTTAAAAGTATAGGAAACAATAATTTCTTGGCCGTTATTTTCAATATTTTTTATTTGAAAAAATCCGTCGTTTAGATTTCCATCACTTTGAACTAAAACTAACATTTCTTTTGAAAAATCTATCTTTTCATTTTCTAAAGAAATAGTATTTTTTATTTTCTGATAATCTTTGGCATTATTGATAATCTGATATTTTGCAGGGGCTTTTATCATAGTAATCTTTTCTTTTGCAATAGTGGGATCTTCCTGATAATTAATTTGAGAATTATCATAAGAAGGTTGCTCGGGCATATCAGTTCTATACAAAAGTTCCCCCTGGATATTGGCAAGTTCTGCATCCATAGCAGCTCTATCTGCCTCTAAAAGATCACTCATAGTTTGCGGATCTTGAACCTTCTTTGTATATTTAGGGTAAAGATAATATTGCCAAAGCAAACCGGCACAGATTACCCCTGCAACAAAAATAATTAAATTATTTGTTTTCATTTTTCCAAGTTCCAAATTCTGCCGTTATAATAGATTTTAAACCGCCTCTAGGGGTGAATTCGCCTATAACTCTTGCACATTTAGGTTGGCAGGCTTTAACAACATCATCCAAAATCTTATTTGCGATATTTTCCATAAAAATACCCATATCTCTATATTCCAAAAGATAATATTTTAAAGATTTTAGTTCCAAACAGAGTTTGTTTGGAATATATTCAATTGTTATAATACCAAAATCAGGCAAACCTGTTTTAGGGCACACGGAAGTAAACTCCGGCAGAACAATTTTTACTAAATAATCTCTGTTATATTGATTTTCCCAGCATTGAATAGCCGGCAAAACCGTATTTGCACCTTTACGGGCATGGTCTTTGGTGTAACCAAAATCTATATCATTCATATTTTAACCTCACAGAATTTATAAAAATTATAAATAAAGCAATAAGAACACAAATAACAAATTGATACCAAGATATTATTTGACCGGAAGCAGTTAAAAAGAAAAATAAACCTACTCCTATCAAAATAGCAAGCAAGATATTTTGTTTTATAATACGGCGCATTTTGTTATACATTTCAAAAATCTTTTTTACTGCGCCAAAATCGCGGGTTTCAAGGGCAATATCAACCCAACTGATAAAAGGGCTGTCTTCCCTTGAAAAGGCAATTGCACCGGATGCTTCCAAAAGGGCTAAAATATCGTTAAAACTATCCCCTATCATTGTGGTTTTTTTGCCTAAATTATTAGTAGCGGCAATACGGGCTGCTTTATCACGCGGATACATATCCCCGATATAATTTTTTATTCCCGCTCTGTTTGCAACAATTTGTAAAGCAGGGGTATTATCGCCGGAAAGCAAACATAATTCTTTGCCATTTTCCTGTAAATAGGAAACAACACTTTTTACATTTGCTCTTAATTTATCGGTAAAACAAACACAGCCCATAAATTTATTGTTTTTAGAAAGATAAAAAATAGTTTTTCTAAGTTCCTGGGTATTACTAGCAAGCACAACTTTTATACCTTTACCTTCAAGCCAGGCCTTTCTTCCTGCGAAAATAACATCTTTTTCTGTCCTTACGACAGTGCCGTAACTAGGGTGAAGTTCCGTTGAAACAATTTGCTCCGGAACAATATTATGCGTGCGACAATATTCTTTTAGCGCTTTAGCAAAAATTGTAGTGCTGCCTTGCTGTGATGTTGCTGCCGCTAAGGCAACTTCTTCTTCCGTATATCCTTTAGCAGGCAAAATTTGGTCCACTTCCAAATTACCGGTTGTAAGGGTTCCTGTTTTATCTATATAAATAATATTACTATCCATAATCATCTGCAAAGAATTAGGATTATTAATAACTATTTTATTTTTTAAAGCCCCTTTTTTCATATATCTTAAAGGCAAAAGCAAACAAGCCATATAAATAACCGGTCCGCTTAAAGCAAGCGTAAGCAAAAAGATATTAAAGGCCTCAAGAAAATTTTTATCTTTAAAGACATACAAACTTAAAAAAGCATTAATAAAAGCAAAAATAATAAAAAATATCGTGATAAAAGAACTATATAAATCCAAAAAACTTTTTGAAGTTATCTTTTTTTGTTCACTTATTTTAAGAGCATTTAAAACCCTGGCAAGTTTAGAATTTCTTATAGAACTTTTAACTTCGGCAATAACAGGACTGCCTTTATTAATACTGCCGGCAAGAAGTAAATCTCCGGGTTCTTTTGCGGCAAGGGTAATATTACCGGTTAATAAATGTTCATCGGCAAGGGTTGTGCCTTCTAAAACGATACAATCTAAAGGAACTCTTTGGGCTACATTTATTAAAATCTTTTGACCGGCTTTAATTTCCGAAGTAAAAACTTTTGTTTGTTTTTCCCCTTCAACTAAAATAGCTGATTTGGAAATAAAATTATCTAAACTTTTTATAAAGTTAAAAGAACAAGTTATACTGCCAACCTCTCTTGCTTTTAAGAAGTTAGCTAAACAAAAAGTTAACGGAATAAGCAAAAATAAACCGGAAATTTTATAGCCGTTATTTTCCAAAATATTATTGATAATTGTAAAAATAAGTAAAGCAAAAGTATTTAAGGAAATAAAAAAATTAAAGCCAAAATGCGAAGCGGCAAATTCCCTATAAGCATTTCTCAAAAACAAATCACCGCCGATAAAGAAAAAAACAAAACTCAAAATCAGCAAGGTTGCCCCTGAAAAATCAAACAAATAACCAATTAAAATAATAATTAGGCCTAATATACAAAGCCAACCTCTAAGATTATAAGAAGAACTAGCAAAAACTTTGGGCATAAATTATATCCTTTGAAGCCGTTTATTAATTACGGTCTTACGTCCTCTTTCTGAAGTCATTAACTTGATTTTAGCATCATAACGTTTTGTATTAGCCGGGTCTAATTTCTTAGCAACAATATAATTAGAAACTGCTTTAATAGGGTCTTCAATAGCATAAATATCCCCGGTAAAATCATAAGCGGGAGCATATTGATTATCTATTGTTTTTAAAACATCAAGATCTGCCAAGGCGGCTTCATAATCGCCTTGTTCAAAAAGCAATTTGGCTCTTTCAAAAATTGCCGGCACATAAGCATTATTTATAGCTAAAGCCGTATTATAATCATTAAAAGCATTTTGAAAAGTATTTAACATATAAAAGGCAAGGCCTCTTCTATAATAAGTTTTATAATCTTTGGGGCGGGAATTTAAAACTTCGCTATAACCATCAATAGCTTTTTTAAAATTAGTCATTTTATAATTTACTATGGCTTTGTTTAAGATAATTTCTATATTGTTTGGTTCAAGGCCTAAAGCGTTTTCTAAATCTTGTAAGGCCTCTTCATTATTACCTAACATTTGATTTGCTTTGGCACGATTTACATAAGCAATAGTATATTCAGGTTGTATCTCTATTGCCTTACTTAAATATTCTTTAGCAACTTGAGGGCGTTTTTGATCAAGGTAAAAAACTGCTACATTATTTAAAAGGTCCACTTGTTTAGGAGCAAGTTTTAAGGCCTTTTTATAATCATTGGCGGCCATATCTTTTTCGCCGAGTTTTTCATAAACAAGAGCGCGGTTAATTATAGCGGAAGTATAGTTTGGGTCTTTTCTTAAAATATCGTTATAAAGTTTTAAAGCTTTTTCTAACTTATTTGCTTTTACATATTGGGTTGCCTTATAAAATTTACCGGCATTATTTGAACAAGCACTAAAAAATAGAGTTGAAATAGTTAAAATCATTAAAAAATATCTCATTTTTTTACCTCTCTTTTTTGTTTAAATTTTTTATACTCATCTTTTAAAATACAACCTGCAAGCATTATCGCGCCAATTGTAATAAAACTATCTGCAACATTAAAAACCGGCCAAACAATAAAATTAAAATAATCTACTACATAGCCGATAAAAATTCTGTCATATAAATTACCTAAAGCTCCGCCGATAATAAACACCCAACCATAACTTGCCAGTTTACCTAGTTCAAAAATATCTTTGCGGTATTTTATCAACGCTATAAGCACAAGAATACTGACAAAAATTAGTCCCGTATTTCCGTTTTGAAAAGAACCAAAAGCCGCCCCTGTGTTTTGAACAAAAGTTAATTTAAAGAAAGGTAAAACATCAATATTAGCGACTTCTTTTAATTTAGCCAAAGCCCATATCTTGCTTATTCTGTCTAATACGAAAATAAGCAAGATATATAAAAGGGGCTTTTTATAGTTCTTAAACTGGGACACTTATTTTTTCTTCCTCTAAAACTTTGGCGCATCTAGAACATAAATCAGAGTGTTTAGCATCGGTGCCGATATCTTCCCGCCATTGCCAGCAGCGCGGGCATTTTGAACCTTTTGCGTGTTCTATAGCAATTTCAAGCGTGTCAGCAGGACCATCGGCTAAAGCCACTTGGGAAACTATTGCCGCTTCCGGCCATAAATTAAGAGTATTTGTTAAAAATTCTTTCATTTTTGGCTCAGAAGTTTTAAAAATAACTTTTGCTTCTAATGAAGAGCCGATTAAACCTTTTTGGCGGGCTTCTTCAAGAGCTTTTAAAACTTGGCTGCGGATTTCGCGCATTTTTGTCCATTTTTCAACAATTTCAGTGCTTACTTTGTAGCCCGTATTTTCCGGCATATCGCTGAGGAAAATACTTTCTTCTAAAGTTTTGCCAAGAGGCAATTTTTTAATTTCCTGCCAGGCCTCTTCGGCCGTGAAGGAAAGAATTGGCGCAAGCAATTTTAAAATTGTAATAACAATTTGGCAAAGAGCGGTTTGCGCGCTTCTTCTTGAGGCAGAGTTTTCGCCCAAAGTATAAAGTCTATCTTTAGAAGCATCAAGCATTAAAGAGGAAAGGTCAAGTATGCAAAAATCAGTTATTGCTCTGATAGCTCTTCTTAACTCAAAAGTTTTATAATCTTGGCGGACTTCTTTGATTAAATCATCTAATCTGCCGAGCATATATTTATCAAGATCGTTTAAGTTTTCATAGGCAACTTGGTGTTTGCTTGGTTCATAATCTGATAAATTGCCAAGAGCATAGCGGATAGTGTTTCTGATTTTTCTATAACTATCAATAGGTCCTTCCAAAATTTCTTTAGAAAGGCGGACATCGTCGGAATAATCAGTAAAACTTACCCATAACCTTAAAATATCGGCCCCGTATTTATTGATGATTTCATCAGGTTCAACACTATTGCCGGCACTTTTATGCATTGCTCTACCTTGCTGATCCAAAATCATACCATGGGTAATAACCTTTTTGAAAGGGGCTTTATCTTCTAATACGGTAGAAGCAATTAAGGAAGTTTGGAACCAACCGCGGTGCTGGTCGGAACCTTCAAGATAAACATCAGCCGGGTGGCCGAGTTCTCTATATTTTAAAGTTTCCTTCCAAGATACGCCGGAGTCAAACCAGACATCCAAAATATCTTTTTCTTTAGTAAATTCTTTACTGCCGCAAGAGCAAGTATAATCTTTTGGTAAAATTTGCTCGCAAGTATCGGTAAACCAAAAATCGCTACCTTCTTTTTTGGCTCTATCTGCGACATGTTTAAATAAGTTTGCATCAACTTGGATTTTACCGCATTTTTTACAATAGAAAACCATCAATGGCACACCCCAGAAGCGTTGGCGGCTTAAACACCAATCAGGACGGAGTTCAACCATAGAAGTGATTCTCTTTTGACCGCCGGCCGGATACCATTGGACTTTCTCAATTTCACTTACAAGTTTCTTGCGTAAATTATCTTTATCAACGGACATAAACCATTGTTCTGTGGCGCGGAAAATGATTGGCTTTTTACATCTCCAACAATGCGGATAACTGTGCGTAATATCTTGTTGTTTGATAAGTGAGCCAAGTTCCTTAAGACGTTCAATAATGATAGGATTTGCTTTAAAAATGTGTAAGCCTTCAAACTCGCCTGCATCTTTGGTAAAAACACCTTTTTCATTGACAGGGCAGAAAATATCAAGATTCCATTTAAGGCCGGCATAAAAGTCGTCTTCGCCGTGGCCGGGAGCTATGTGAACGATACCCACACCGCTATCCATGGTAACGAAATCTGTATTGATAACAGGGTTTAATTTTTTGTTTAAAGGATGTTCGTATTTGATACCGACAAGGTCTTTACCTGCAACTTTTGTGGAAGATACAACTTTTAAATCGCAATCTTTAATAAAAGCATCGGCAAGTTTATCAGCAGCGATAATATAAGAACCTTCTTCTTGGAGCATTACTCTGTAATCTTCATCTGCATTGACGGCTGCTGCCATATTGGCAGGAATAGTCCAAGGAGTTGTGGTCCAAATAGTTAAATAAATATCTTTAGAGGTATCAATATCTTTAAAAATTTCCTTTTTATATTCTTTGATTTTAAAGCGTAAGTAAATTGAGGTGGAAACTTTATCGTGATACTCTGTTTCGGCATCGGCTAGCGCGGTTTCGCAAGTAGGGCACCAATAAATTGCTTTTTTGCCTTTATAAACATAACCTTTTAAAAGTGCGTCAAAGAAAGCCTCAGCTGTAAGACCTTCGTATATAGGCGACATAGTAAGATAAGGATTATCCCAGTCGCCAAGCACACCAAGGCGTTTAAAACCTTCCCTTTGAATATTGACGAAATTTTGCGCAAAAGCGCGGGCTTTTTTTCTAAAAGCGGGAATATCGGTAATTTCCTTTTTGTCTATTTTCATTTCTTTAATGAGGGCTTGTTCTATCGGAAGGCCGTGGCAATCCCAACCCGGAACATAGGGCGTATAATAACCCATTAAGGCGTGAGATTTAATGATAATATCTTTTAGCACTTTGTTTAAAGCGTGGCCCATGTGAATACGGCCATTAGCATAAGGGGGTCCATCGGCAAGAATAAATTTTTCTTTTTTGCTGGCTTTTGCAAGCATTTTTTTATAGAGTTCTAAATCTTGCCAAAACTTAAGCAAAGTGGGTTCTTTTGCGGCAAGGCCTGCACGCATCGGAAAATTTGTTTTAGGAAGTAAAACAGTGGATGAATATTTGTTTTTATTTTGATTGTTTTTTTGTTGATTTTGTTGCTTATTTTCTGTCATTTTTATTTCAATTTCTCACTAAAAGATACTTTTGCCTCATTAGATATATATATTAATTATATAATATTAAGAGGCGCGTGAGAAGTGGAAATATTTTGGGTTAGGAAATCTTATTGCCGTGTTTCTTACATTCTTCAGTTAATAACTTTTTAAATTGGTTGTAGTCTTCTTTGTCAATATTAGCCATTCTAACAATTAAGCTTTCATTATCTTTACAATAAAATGTGATGTCATAGAAAAATATGCCACCTAAAATCAACCAAAAATGTGGCAACTCTCCTGGCCCTATTTCAAATATTGCGACAGACTTTATTTCCCTTAAATCTATTTCTTCACGAAAATTTTCTATAATGATCCTTTTATTTGTTAAAAACAGAGATTTAAAATATTCGTTTAATACCATTACAAAATTAAGAACAAATATTGTCACCCCTATTGTAGCCAATGCCACTAACATGCTTTCAAATTTTCCATGTATACAAATACAAAAGCCCAATACTATTAGCGAAAGTATAATCGCAGGTAAAATCCATATTTTCCAGCTTGGTTTTAATTTATAAATAACATATTCATCAGGTAATAGTTTTTTTCTTATATATGAAGATAATTTTATTGGTTTTTGATTCATTTTAGTTTTCTGTTCTATTATAGTTTAGAAAACAGCTGTTTGCTTATCTACTAAATTTCTGTATTAGGCAAAGATTCTTCTTCCTGTTTTATATTACCTAATTTTTTCTCCGAAGTGATATTCATATTTGCTATGATATTCATATTTTGTAGTATGGCCGTCAAATTCCTTTGTTACTGATATATTGCCATTAGCAAGGAAGTCGCAAATAGTTTGATTACCTTCGCATTTAACCTCATTGGTTTGGATATCGCGAGTAAAAGAATATTTAAACTTGGAATTATCTTTCCTAGTTGCTTTAATATAAGGCAAAGCAATTTCATAGGCAAAATTTTCAGTATCTGCTTTATTACCTGAAATTTGCGAATTAGGTATATCAACACTTAATTGATAAAAATCTGTAGCATAGTTATTATTTTGCGCATAATACTTAGCTTCGGACTCGGCTATACTTTGGACATTAGAAACTGCATCCATTAAATTTATTGATTCAGAAAAACCAAAAAATATTTTACGAGCGAATAAAACACCTGCCAAGATAAGCAATAAAATTACAATAAAGCTAACCCCTAAGGCAATAAGACATCCTTTGCCCCAGCTATTTTTGTTTTCCTTTAGTTTATAGCCGCAATTAACACATAAAACTTGCTCGGGATTTATTTCCTCGCCACATTTTGGACAATTCATTTTACCATCTCCTTAAATTATAAATTATGTTGCAAAATATTTGTAATACCTAATTGGTCCTTAAATAAAATAATTATCAGTATTATTGCTATAAGAACAATATACCCGATAAAAGCACTTATCCCGCCGGAAGATTCTTGTGAGAACTGACATTCTACTTGTTTTTCTTTAGCATAGTCTATATAAATACGCGTTGAAGATATAATATAAAGCGGCCTAAACACAACCATAATAAAGCACAAAGCAAATATCATAGGAACACCGGCAAATAAATAAAAGGCAAATATACCTGATAAATTGTGGGCTTCTTGAAATTTCATTATAATCGGAAAAAATACAATTAAAGAAAGATAACATAATATACTGATAATCCAACAAATAAGTGAATATGCTACACGCAATTTGCCAAGTTCAATAAAGCGATTTTTTAATAAACCAAAAGAGTCTTTACAAGCATCTGACACCGTTCTGCCATATACTAAAGCGGGAATTATACCCAAAGTTGCTATCTTCCAAGCTTGATATACAAGTTCTTTAAAAATTTTAACTGCTCTTGGCGTTCTGTTTTTCTTTTTAGGCAAACGATCTAAAATTCTATCAACTGTTAACCATCCGTCAAACCAACTAAATATCCATAAAGGCCAAGATCTTTTTAGAACAATTTTTAAGCATTTTAGTATAGTAGATTCTTGCTGCTCGCTGTGTAAGGTATAAGAAGCCCCCATACATGCCGTTAAAATACCTATAGGATAGGCAACCAACCCCACGCAGATAAAAGACCACACGAGAAATACTATATTTATCAATAGTCCGGCGCTGTCATTATCGGAAATTTCCTCCCAGACTTCCTCTGGAATCCAACCTATAATCTGCACCCAAATATAATAACCCAAAGCTATTGCCCCAAGTTGTAAAAGGGCAAAAAAGACATTTTCTTTTTCTGTTAAAATAAACTTAAAAGATTTCCAACTATCCTTTAAGAAACCTTGTAAAGATTCCCCTTTTGGAGGAAGCGTTAGCCCTTTTTTTGCAGTATATTCAATTTCTTTATGAAGGGCACTAAATTGTTCTTTTATATTATTTTCGGCCATAAAAATATTCTCTTAATAATTTATATAAACCATAATAACAAATTATGTTTCATAAAACAAAACAGCCGCTTAAAAATTAAACGGCTGTTTTCATCCTAAAACATCATTTATTAAAGGTATTTGCACATTAAATCGGAACCTTTACATTGATTTTCCTTTGTTTGTATATTATAACGCAAAGAATAATTTAAAGAAGAATCATCTTTTCTTGTAACAGAAATATACGGCAAATTAATCTCATATACAAAAAAGTTAGTTTCAGCACTCTTATTTTTTATAGTGGAATCAGGAATAGCAATATCTAAGGCAGAAAAATCTTCCGTATATTTGGCATTTGCTAAATAATATCTTTCTTCCGATTGAGCTAAAGTTGTTATTAATGCATTAGCTTCTCTCGCTCTTGAGAGTTCAACAGCTCTTACATATTGCGGGTAAGCTATTGCAGCAATACAGCCACCAAAAAATACAAATAAAAAGAAACCAACAATAGCTCCTATAATACACCCCGTGTTAGAGCCTTTTTTCTTGCTAACTTCTTTTATCTGATAACCGCATTTTACACATAAAACTTGCTCGGGATTTATTTCCACACCACATTTTGGACAATTCATTTTACTATCTCCTTTTTAATTATATTTTTCTGCAAAATCATCGTCACTCATACAAAGATAAATGATACCTTCTATAAGGGATATTATAGAGATAATAATAGGTGGCAAAAATAAAATCCAACCAATAGTGCCACATAAGGCATAAATAACACCAAGTCCGGTTTGACCTAAATAAAACTTATGAACCCCTAACCATCCAAGGAAAATAGCCAGTAAACCTGCTGTAATTTTATCTTTTTCTCCGTTGGATTGCCTTAATTTACAACCGCATTTTAAGCAAATTGCTTGTTCTGGGTGAACTTGCGCGCCACAATGAGTGCAAAAATTTTTGCCTTTTCTTATTTCGCAGCCACAATTCAAGCAAACATCTGCACCGGGGGTGGCCTCTTTACCACAATAAGAGCAAAATAATTTATTATCCATGTTTGTATCTCCCTTTATAATGAATTATAACTTTATTATAACAAAAAAATATTTAATGAAAATATACTTTAATTAAGATTTTCGCGCTTTTCGCATTCGGCCAAATATAGTTTATAAAGCTGTTTATAATTATATAGCCCGATATAATCTATCGTGGAATAAATTACGCCATTTTTATCTATAATAATAACTTTAACGATATCTAAATAAAACGCAAAAGCTAGGAGAAGATAATCTCTTTTCTGTTTATAGGGATCCATTGTATATGCCCTATCTACATTGTCTTGCATACGGGTAATTGCATCTTTACACTTTAAGATACCTATATTTTGAAGTTCTATATAGTCAATTCCAAAAGATTTTTTTATTATAAGTCTTTGATTTGTTAATATTATTTCTGTGCCATTATATATCCAAAGAGTATATAAAAAGAAAATAAAAAATAATGCAAAAATTATCCAAGCAGAAGAAACACTTTCGCTATCAGGATAACTGATAATAAAAGCATAGCAACCTATTATTGTCATTAAAGGAATAATCCATACCCCTTTATGCACTTTACAGCGGTAAATAAGTTTTTCGCCAAAGGCTAGATTTTTGGATACAAAGGATTGTTTTTCTGCTTGATCTTGATTCATTTTTGTCACTTATTTTATTGTAATAGCAAATATTTATTTTATAATTAAATCTGGAATATCATCTAATAAATCAGGTATTTTTACATCTTCAAGACGAGGAATAATACGGCTGTTCTCCGCTTGCGCCTTTTCCACTTCTCTTCTCCAGCGCATATTCCACATATATAGAATTGCCGCAAACATTTGTTGTATATATAAGTAAAAGCTCATAATCAAACCACAATACACGATAGTTAGCATCCATACAGTATCGGAAATTGCTACACCATTGTCTGACAATTCAAAAATAATACCCACCGGAATTCCTATAATACCAAGAAGGAATTCTATTGAAATAAATCCAAAGGCAAATTCACCTATGTTACTTTTTATAGTGGAGAAGCCTTTCTTAACAGCATTAATCGGGCCTTCATCTTCCCAAGCAATAGCCGGATAAATAAAGAAAACAATTAATCTAACCCCTGATTTTATTGTATTTAAAGTCAATTGACCAAGAGAAGTATCGCCATAGCCACCTAATGTTTTAGCATATCCCTCGTATGAGCGATGGTTATCTCTTCTACTCCTTTTGCTAAAGATAGCTTCCAATAAAGTAATTATAAACCAAAGAATTGCCCAAATAAACATTACAGGTAAAGCCCTTGGAATATCTTTAACAAAAGTTTCATAAAGGGCTTTCAAAACACTTATTTTTTTGTCTGTTTCTATTTGTTCAACAAATTCTAGCAGTATAAAAGATGAAATAGAAAAGATGAAACATAAAGTAAGAATTATAATAAAAGCTATTATAAGTTGTTGTTTCAGAGTTAAAATATCCCAATTAAAGTAATAAACAAAATATATTATTATTGCTGCATATAACACCCAACCAATAAAAATTGGTAATAACAAATAGGGCCTTTTTATTAAAATTTTTATAGCATCAATAATTATGTCAAAACTATGACTTATTTTTTCTACAAAAGTTGTTAACCATCGCATTAGAATTTCTCCTAAAAACACATTTTATATATGTTTATTATAACAAAAAAATATGAGAGTTAAAATTATTTTGTTATAGGTTAGATATTTATATATTATTTCAATATATAAAAATTAAAAAGCACCCTTTTAACACTAGGATTCACCCTTCCGTCATTTTCCTGACGGAAAATGCGATACTTAGCAAGAGGGTTTTTTGCAAAAATTTTGTGTAAAGTTTGAAGCCGAGTGCGACTGAGTGTATACTGTTAAAGGCCGGAGGCCGAAGTATCCGAAGGAGCAGAGGCAAAAAAATTTGCCAAAATTTGACGCAAAAAATCGGAGAGGGAGGGATTCGAACCCTCGATACGGGAAATCCCCCGTATGACGGTTTAGCAAACCGTTGCCTTCAGCCACTCGGCCACCTCTCCAATTACTCAAATTTTTAAAGGTAAAAGTTTTTACCTTACTTACTAATTATAGCAAAATTACACGAAAAAATAAAAAGTTATTTAAAACTTTCTTCTAAAGCTTGCTCAAGCGGGGTAAATTTTTGATGAGTCAAAGTATTCCACTTTTTAGAGGTAAAAACCCAATCGCCTTTAATAGCGGCTTCGCGCACTTTATCATAATTTAGGGCAGGCGTAAATTTAAAAATCTTTGCTAAATTTTCATAGCACCAGGCAACAATCTTAAGAGCCCATAAAGGTAAAGTAAACATAAAAGGTTTAGAAACACCCATTTTTTCGGCCATAGTGGTAATAAAATAAGTCCAACTATAACTTTTATCTTCACCTACAAAAAACACTTGCCCGTTTGCCTTACTTAAAGTAGAGGCGGTAAATAAGGCCTTAATTAAATCTTCTACGTAAATAAAATTAAAGTAAGTTTCTCCACTAGAAGTATTAACCATTAAGCCGCGTTTAACCCAAGAGGCAATTTTGGAAACTCCGGAATCATTTCTGCCAAACACAACAGGAGCGCGTAAAATAACTCTATGTATATCCTGCAGGGCTAAAACATATTCTTCCGCGCCAAGTTTTGTTCTGCCATAATCTGAAACAGGATCTGGCTTGCAAGTTTCATCTATTGGATGATTTTTATCTTTTGCAGGACCTGCCGCTGCTTGGCTTGATAAATAAACAAAACTTTCAAGCCCCAAAACACCTTGCGCAGCAGCACATAAATTTTTGCTAACACCAACATTTGCTTTGTAAAAATCTTGATAATTATAACCAAAAAGGCAGGCCGCTAAATGAAAAACAACATTAACCCCTTCCAAATTTGCGCGCAAAGCAGCAATATTAGAATAGTCGACTTTAACAACTTCTACATTTTTGCGTTTAGGGCCTTTGTAAGTTCCTCTTGAAAAAATTCTGACTTTATAACCTTCTTTCAAAAGTTTTTCGCAGAGTCTTTGTCCAACAAAGCCAAGCCCGCCTGTTATAACGGCTGTTCTCATTGCTTATGCTCTTTTACGACAACATTTTCTGCTTTTTTAACACCTTGTTTTATAGTGCCAACATTGTCTTTAAAATCATCTTTCCATTCTTGGGGTGAGCCAATACCAAGTCTAGATAAACCTCTGTAAACTTGAGCTTTTGTAGGATAACGGCCCTGTTTAACTTTTGTCCAAGGATGAACACCATCATATTGTGGCATAAACATCATAATAATAATAGCCGCAATAATCATAAAAACAATATCCATAAAAGCATTTATAATTTTGCTTTTTGCAAAAGGTAAAACGCTTAATATAGCGCTAACAAAAACTATACCAAGTAAGATAGCAATATAAAGACCAAAAATCATCGGTCCTGCGGAAAACGGAAAATCCGGGAAACAAACCGGCACCGCAACACAAACTAAAGCTAAAAGTATTGCTCTTCTTAAAATAATCATACAATCCTCCTTTGTATTACTCCTAATTTTATTATAGCAAATGTTTTATTCTTCGTTTTTAAATTCAACAGTAACTGTTAAAATTTCTTTGCCGTAATCTTGTGGCAAAGGCGGATACGGAGCAGAATTTAAAACGGCTACTTTTCCTTTATAATCGAAATCATCATTTTTAGAAGATTTATCAATTTGCACGCCGTAAACTGCGCCGTTTTTATCAATATTAAAAGAGACAAGCACACTTAACCCAATTGTTTTTTTAGGCATAAGTTTTTGCCAGGAAGTCCATAAATTATTTCTGACTTGTGTTATATACCAGGGATAAGGAAAATTTGTAAAACTTGCCTGAACGGCCCTTTCCCCAGGAACACCGGATTCTCCAACAAGATTATGCTCTCCGGCGACATCAATATTGCCGGTTTGAACTTCTTTTAAAATACTTGGTTTAGCAAGAACAACTTTTTCTTCCGTTGCAGAGGCCGCTTCCGGTGTTTTAGCAGAATCTTTTTGTTTTTCTTTTGTTATTTGTGCTTCGGAATTATAAGCCGGTTTTTTTGTTTCTTTAGGTTTAGCTGTTTTTATTTGAGTTTCTTCTTTAATTTCCGCTTTAGGTTGTTCTGCCGGGGTTGCTTGCACTGCTTGCTGAGCAGATGCCCCGGCTTGCTCTTGCGGCGTGCCATAACGCATGGGCGTAGCCGAAGAACCTATAAAATCAATAGTATAAGTTGCTGGTTTTTTATTATCTTGACTTTGTCCCTGCATACAAAAGAATAATAGAGAAAAAACTAAAATATGCAAAAGACTAGAATATATTAAAGATAAAGGCATAAAATTTATCTCTTTTCCAAAACCCCTATACCAAGTTTAGCAGCGCCAAGTTTTTTTGCTGTATCAAAAACTGCTACCACTTTTTCTATGGAAACGGCCTTATCGGCTTGAACAAGTATTGTCTTCTCGCGGGAGCGGCCAAGACGTAAAGTTAATTCTTCTGTTAAGCCCTGCAGAGGCACTTGTCTATCTTCAACAAAAATTCTGCCGTCTTTATTTATTTCTATACGTATAACATTATCTTCGCTTATTTTATTAACAGAAGTTGCAGAAGGCAAATCGACATTTAGCTGACTTTGAACGATAAAAGGTGTCATAACCATAAAAATTATAAGCAAAATTAAAGTGATGTCTATAAAAGGCACCATATTAATTTCACCCATTATACCTTTTGTTTCAAAGCGATTTTTCATTTTGCTTTTCCCTTTACTAAATCAGTAATATCATCTTTTGAAGGTTCTTCCTGCGGAACATATAATTTAGCAGAAATAACTTCTTGTGCCATATATTGCATATTTTTTGCAAAGAAATTTACTTTACTTAAGAAATAGTTATAAGCAATCAAAGCAGGAACAGCCACAAATAAACCTGCTGCGGTATTAACAAGAGCTTCCGCAATACCTTTTGCCACAACAGAAGGCCCTGCCCCGCTAATGCTGGCAAGATCACTAAAAGCACGCATAACGCCAAGCACCGTTCCAAATAAACCGATAAACGGGGTTGTGCTGGCAAGGGTTGCCAAAACAGATAATTTGCGGGATAAAACTGCTGTTTCCCAATCAATAATAGAATCAGCCAAATCATTAAGTTGGGCTATATCATTTTTATCAGATTTAATAAGATTTGTAATTAATTTTGCTGCAGGCGTATTATTATAACCTTTTTTACGGCAAGCTTCTAAAATTTTGCCAAAACTGCGAGTCGGTAATTGATAACGAACATATTCCATTAATCTGCGGGAACGATTAATATTTTTTCTGTATCTAATGAATCTATCTATCATAACAGAAATAGAATAAATAGATAAACAAAGTAATAAAATTAAGACCGGTCCCCCCGCTTTTAGCAAAGCTTTTAAACTACCCATTTGTGTAAAATCCATAAAATACTTCCTCCTAAATAACTTTTAATAATAAAAAAATCCACAAAATTATATTTGTAATAATTCCGGCTAAAATATCATCAAGCACAATAGCCGTTCCATCTATATAATACTTTTCTTTTAAGGCCAAAGGCAAATTTTGGCCGATGCTTTCGGCCCTTTTAATAAAGGCCGGTTTTATAGTATCAAAAACCCTAAAAATTATAAAAGCGAGCAAAATTATAAAACCTGTTCTGGGTAAAAAAGCCATTGCTGTAAAAAAACCGGCAATTTCATCTATAATAATTTTGGGATTATCTTTTACCCCTTCCCCAAAATCAACATGTTGCGAAACATAAATACTAAACCAAACAAAAATTGCCCAACAAATAAAAAAATAAAATTTATTTACCGGCATAAATAATAATAATAAAAATAAACCTTCAAAAGTGCCAAGCAAACCGGCCCCGGTATTTTTTTTGCCTTTTAAAATTGCCGTCGGTAAATAACTGATATAAGCCCCGGTAGCAAAAAATTTTAAAAATTTATTATTCATCTATGGGTAAACTCCAAGATTCTTTTAACATATCCCAATTATTTTTAAGATAAGTTATAGCACTTAAACAAGTTATAGCTGCCGTAATAACAGTTACAGGATAAGGTAAAATTTTTAAAACATAATAGATATTTTCAAGACAATGTTTAAAATTACCGTTGGTTAGTTGTATTAAAGCATGGATATCAACTATGAAAAATATTACCCCAAGAGCAATAAGTTGAAACGCCGTTTTAAATTTACCCCAGCGTTCAGCCGCTAAAACTTTATTGTTTAAAGCAGCTAAAACACGCAAAGTGGAAACCATAAGTTCCCTTAAAATTATAAAAAATACCGCCCAAACAGGAACATCTAAATAGGAAATTTCGGTAAAAGCAAAAAAGGCCGCACCGACAAGTATTTTATCTACAAAAGGATCAACTATTGCCCCAAAAGGAGTATAAGAATTGGTGCTTCTTGCTATTTTACCATCCACCCAATCAGTAGAAGAAGCAAAAGCAAATATTAAAGAAGCACAGATTAAAGCAACCGGCGTTTGCCATATCATAAGCAAAAACATTATAATTGCAAGGGCCGCTCTTGTGAGGGTTATTTTATTGGGTAAAGTCATTTTTCTTTTCATTTTTTACTCTCTTTTACTTTAGGTTGGTTTATTTTAATTTCACTTAAATTTGTTGTTGTTTTAACCCCTTGGCTTTGCAAAGTTATTTGAATAGGAAAACTTTTTTCGTCAAGTAAAAAGGTTAATTCATAAGTATCATTTTCATTTTGGCCTTCTAAAACTAACTGATAATTTTTTTCCTCTTGTGTAAATTTTTTTATTTTATGGTCTTTTAAAACTTGAGCATAATTACCAAAATCAAAAAGGGCTTTATTTGTTTGGGCTTGTTGCCAAGTTTGCCAATCACTTGTGGTAATTAAATTGCCTTCCGGGTCAAAGATTTTAATTATTTTCTTATCGGTAAAAGCACGCTGAATAAGTTTGCCGTTTTCATAAGTATCCAAAATTAAATTTTGTCCTTCTTTTGTAAGAGTGCCCGTGCTGGAAGAAATCAAAATATCTTCAAAAGAAGTATTTTGGTCAAAAGCAATAAATAAATTATTTGTTTTCTTATCCCAAGCACTAAAATCTTTTAACACTTCTTCTTGCGTTTTAGCTAAAGCAGTTAAAGTAAAAAAGCATAAAAAAGAAGTCAGTAAAAGTTTATTTATAGACACTTTCATATTCTTCCTCCGCCGGAGAATTTTGAAGAGCTTGAATTTGCTGTTCAATAAGATCATAATGAATTTCCCATCTGTTAGAGCCTTCCGGTTTAGATATAAAACCCTTCATTTCAAGCACGCTTAAAATATTTGAAGCACGCGCGCTTGAACCGAAATTAGCTTTCAAAATATCTTGGGAAACTCTGCGTCTTTGTAAAATCAAATTAAGGGCTTGGAGCATTTCCTCGCGGGAAGTGCCAATACCTTGCACGGGGCGCATACCATCTTGTGTTTGTTCCGGTGGCACTTGAACAGGGTAATCAGGCGCACCTTGAGCACGCAAGAAATCTGCAACTTTTGTTATTTCTTCTTCTGAAATATAAGCACCTTGTATGCGTTTTGGCTTAGGATCACTAATACCTAAATAAAGCATATCGCCTTTACCAAGCAAAGTATCTGCGCCGTTTGCATCAAGCACCACTCTTGAATCAATTTTAGAGGTAACTTGTAAGGCAATTCTTGAAGGTAAATTTGCTTTAATAACACCAGTAATAACATTGGTGGAAGGCCTTTGCGTGCATAAAATTAAATGAATACCCAAAGCACGCCCCATCTGCGCAAGACGCTGAATAGAATCTTCTATTGCGGCTTTGGTTTGAAGCATCAAATCGGCCATTTCATCAATAATTACGATAATATAGAAGGCCTTTTCTTCATTATTCTGCTCGGCCCAAGCATTGTAGGATTCTATATTTTTGACTTTTGCAATTTCAAAAATCTTCATGCGCTTTTCCATAACTTTTACAAGAGCTTGCAAACTCTTTACTGCGCCTTGAGCATCTTTAACTACGTTAACATCTTCGCAAGGCACTTTAGGGTCGTAAAGATGAGGTATGCCTTCATATAAAGTTAATTCAACTCTTTTAGGGTCAATAAGTAAAAATTTAATTTCGTCTGGTTTGGCACGATATAACAAAGAAACTATCATTGAGTGAACACAAATACTCTTACCGCTGTTTGTAGCACCGGCAATTAAGACGTGGGGCATTTTTTCAATTACGGAAACGGCCGCATCCCCTTGTGCATAACGACCAAGAGCAACAGTTGTTTTATATTTTGAATTTATAAAAGCAGGGTCTTGTAAAATTTCGCGCATTGTTACCATAACAGGTTTATCATTAGGTATTTCAAAACCGACGGCATCTTTACCTGGAATAGGAGCTTCCACACGAATACCGCGCGCTTTCATCGCTAGGGCAATATCATTTGAAATAGAAACAATAGAACTTATTTTTACACCGGGGCCGGGTTTAATTTCATAACGGGTAACAACAGGGCCGGGAGCAACGCCTGTAACGGAAGCATCAATATCAAAACTTTTTAAAGTTTCTTCTAATTTTTTGGTGGAGGCGGCAATCTCACTATCACTGGGGCCGATTATATTATTTTGGGCCGGCTCTCTAAGTAAATCAAGAGGCGGTAAAACAAATTCTTTGGCTTCTTTTTTCTCTTCGGATTTTTCTTTAATATCTTCTTTGGGTTGTTCTTGCTTACGAGGAAGCGTAATCATCTGCGCAACAGGGCGGCTGATTTTTGGCATAGGTTTAGATTCTTCTTCAACCTCTTCTTGTTCTTCTTCGGCGACAACCCTTCTTGGAGCATTTTTTGCGGCTTTTTCTTCTTTCTCTTTTTCTTCTTCTTTGGCTTCTTCTACTTGAGTTTTAAACTGGGCTCTTGCTTCCATCCAAGAAGTAAAGTCATTTCTCAATAATTCAATAATTTTATTAATAGTTGCACGCCAAGGAATAGCAAATAAAATATGAATACCAAGTATCATACCTGCAAAACAGAAAATTGCCCCTCCTGCTTTACCAAAAAAGCGGGCAATAAAATCAAAAAACATCTGACCAATAACGCCAGAACTTAAATGACTTTCAACAAAAATAGTTTTTATAAAAGCAATTTCCCCGCCAAGGGAGCCAAGGGTTAAAAAAACACCAAGCAGCAAAGTAAATATAGCAAGTGTTCTATTTTTTATACTGCGGTAAAGCCAATAAAATAAAAATAAGGGAATAAAATAAGCCGTAGAGCCAAAATATTTTAAAAGGAAATTATAGGTTTCTTTACCTGCTGTACCGGACATAGCTTTTAAGCCGTAAAGCGTGCAGCTAATCCATACAATTAAAGCAAAAGAAATTACCCACACAAAAGCAAGTTTCGGAACTCCCCCGCTTGTGTTTTTTTGTTTTTTACCAGATTTTTTATATAGATTGCTATGACGACGCACAACGCCCCCCTTTACATGGAAGCGATTTTAATTTGATAATTTATTCCGTCTGCTTCAAGAGTAATTTTGCCTTGCTCTAAAAGTTGGCCTAAGGCCATATACATAACGGAAGCAGATAAATGCAAATTAATTTTGATTTGCCAAGAAGAAACTTCCTGCTTTTCTTTAACAAATTCAAAAATTCTATCTGCTGCTGTATTAATATTTTCTTTAAAAGACATAAAATTTCTCCTTATATTTTTTCAATGGCAAAAAGAGCATCACCGGGTTTAACGGGTTGCCCATTATCAACAAGCACTTTTCTAATAATGCAATTTTGGGTTGCTTTGACTTCGTTAAAGACTTTCATTGCTTCTATTAGACAAATTGGGTCGCCTGCTTTGACCTTTTCGCCTTCTCTTACAAAAGGCGGCGCACTGGGGGAAGCACCCCTAAAAAAGATACCCATTAAAGGTGATTTAATTGTGTTAGGGTATTGAACCGGCACACTTTTTTGACCGGGGGTATTATTTATTGCTACAGAATTATCAACTACCGGCACTGCTATTTGGGCCGGAGCACTGCGCACAAGACGAACATGGGTGCCCTTATCTTCAAAGTCAATAGTGCCAAGATCATTATCTTGCATAAATTTATAAATTTCTTTTATTTGAGATAAAGCGGGGTTACTAGTTTTGGTTGTTGTTTTTTTGGAAACAACTTTTTTAGTTTTGTTCATAAATCCTCTCTAAAACTGCTACATATATTTTACTAAATTTATACAAATAAAAACTATATTTTGCTAGATAAAGTAAATAAATCCTCAATTTCTATAATATCAGGACCTTTCTTTATGCTTTTATCTTTTATAAGCGGAGTATAGATTTTTTTAAAGCCAAGGCGTCTTGCTTCGGCAATTCTTTTATCTAAATGAGATACAGGAGCACTTTGTCCTAAAATACCCATCTCCCCTATAAAAACACTCGCTCCGCTTAAAGGTTTATCCCTAAGGGAACTGATTACGGCTGCGCAAAGTGCCATATCTAAACCGCTATCACTTATTTTTACCCCTCCGCCAAGACTAACACAAACATCTTTTGTATCAAGATTAAGTCCCACATGGCGCTCTAAAGCGGCAAGTAAAATTTGCGTGCGATTTAAGTCTAACCCTGTTGTTATTCTTTTGGGGAAGGGATAATGCGTTGGACTGACAAGGGCTTGGACTTCACTTAAAATCGGTCTTGAACCTTCTAGCGCAATAGCTAAAGCACGCCCTGCAATATCTTTATTTCTGGAAGTTGAAGCAAAATATAAACTTGCATCAGGCACCTCTTCAAGCCCTTCTTGCCCCATTTTAAATAAAGCAATTTCAGCAGTAGAGCCAAAGCGGTTTTTATGTGCGCGCAAAAGACGCAAAACATTATCTTTTTCCGTCTCAAAATATAAAACGCTATCAACCATATGCTCTAAAACTTTAGGCCCGGCAAGAGAACCTTCTTTTGTAATATGACCCAAAAGAAAAGTTATTATGCCAAGCGGTTTTGTAAGGCGCAAAATTTCGCCTGCACTTTCACGCACCTGACTAAGAGAACCGCTTGTTGAAGAAAATTCCGGATGATAAATAGTCTGCACCGAATCAACAATTAAAACTTGCGGTTTAACTTCTTTAACGGCTTCTATAATTTGCTGGACATTGGTTTGAGAAACAAGAAAGATATTATCACTCTCGCATTTTAAGCGTTTTGCGCGAAGCGCAATTTGCTCTACGGATTCTTCGCCCGAAACATATAAAACTTTTTGCGTTTTGGCTAGTTTTGCAGCCGTTTGCATCATTAAAGTGCTTTTACCGATACCCGGTGCCCCGGCAAGTAAAACAAGCTGCCCTTTAACAAGGCCGCCGCCAAGCAAACGGTCAAGTTCTGGTATATCAGTGGCAATTCTTTGATAATCTTTTAAAGAGGCCTCTTTTAAAGGTGTTATCGGTGAAGAAAACTCCGTAAAAGATTTTGCACTTTTACTTTTTTTGCCTTCTTCTGCAATAACTTCTTCTGTAAGAGAGTTCCACGCACCGCAATCTGGGCATTGCCCAAGCCACTTTGGCGAATTAAAACCACATTTTTGACAAGTAAAAATTGTTCTAAACTTCACACACGCCTCTACCTATTTTGCTAAACTGGCTAACCCAAGTAAACCGGCAAGTTCTTTATCTTCAAAAGATAAACTCATTGTTGCTTGGAAGGTGCCTGTTTCAAGCATATCATCATATCTGACACCAAAGCCAAGATTCTTTGTAGCCCAAGTGCCTGCACCAATAGAAACATCCGGTTTATCAAAAAGTCTGCCATTTATAACTCTATTGCGGCCGAAATCAGTGCCTTCGCCGTAAATATAGAAATTTTTAAGAGCGTAAGCATCAGCCATATAAAAAGGTTTTAAAGATAAAACAGCACCGCCGGAACCGCGTATCATACCGACATTAAGATCAGCCCATTTATTAAAGAACCCTAAACGAAAATCAAGTTTATTTGGTTTACCGCGGTAATCTTTGTCATTTTTAGGCATATTATCGCGATTGCCCATATCGGCAATACCGGCACGATAATACATAAAACTATTGCGCGGTAAAAATTTAATACCTAAATCTGATTCCACAAGCCCGCCGTTTGGCTGGAGTCTTGCTTCATACATCCAGAATAAACGAAATCTTGCAATTCTACCGATAAATTGTTTGGCGTCTTCGCTAACTTGGCGGACATTGGCAAGAGTATCTTTAACATCTTGCGCCATTTGTTTATCTTGAGTAAGTGCTTTAAAAAGACCATCCTCGCTATCAAGTTGGCTCATAAACTCTTTGGATGTTTGCGTAAGTTCGCTAACATTTTCCATAGAAGAAGCAAGATAAGGCCTTAAAGATAAAACAAGTTCATTTATATTGCCGGAAAGTTGCCTTAAATTTGCTAAAGTAGCATTTAGATCTTCCCCAAAGCGGCCATTATCACTAATAGTTTGTGTAAAATCTTGAAGAGAACCTAAAGTCTGTGTTATCATATCGGAAACAGATAGCATGCTGATACCTTGTATAGTGTCGCCTTCTTTAATAATACCGCTAGAAGCATGCCCCTGTTTAATTTGAAGATAATTTGTGCCGATTAGACTTGAAGCCGCAATAACAAATTGGGCGTCTTTATAAATTATAACCCCTTCATTGATACGAACTATTGCTAAAACTTTGCCATCAATTATTTTAAGTTCTTTAACTTTACCGACTTCAACGCCGTTTAAACGGACATTTGATTTTGCCGGCAAGCCGGAAACATCATTAAAATAAACTTTAACATCATATCCGCTTGAAATTGTAAAATTACCAAGCATAAAGATGGAAGCCCCTAAAAGAACCACCCCTAAAAATGTAAAAAGACCGACTTTTGTTTCTGCTGTCATTTTTTAACCTCTTAATTTCTAATTTGCATTTGTATAGGACCTTTTGAACGTCCTTCAACGAATTGCTTAACATATGGATTTTGGCTTTTCTTAAACTCCGGTGTGGGTGCGCAAAGTTGCACTTTACCTTCATAAAGCATTGCCATATTATCCGATATTTCAAAGGCGGACTTCATATCGTGCGTAATAACGACAGAAGTTACCCCTAGTTTATTTTTCAAATCTATAATAAGTTCATTGATGATTTCTGACATAATCGGGTCTAGCCCGCTGGTTGGTTCATCATATAAAATAACTTTTGGTTCGGTAGCAAGAACGCGCGCAAGACTAACGCGTTTTTTCATACCGCCGGAAAGTTCCGAAGGGCGTAAATGCTCTATACCCTTTAAACCGACTAAAGCAAGTTTTTCTTTTGCAATTCTGGCATATTCCGATTTTGGTGTATCAGTTAAATATTTTAGGCCGAAAACAACATTTTCCCCAACACTTAAAGAATCAAATAAAGCCCCTTCCTGAAAAAGATAACCAAAACTCCTTCTTAGTTTTGCTAATTCCATTTGTTTTTTAATATGGGTTATATCTTTATTATTAAATAAAATTTTCCCGCCGTCAGGTTCAAGCAAACGGATAATGCACTTAATTAAAGTGCTTTTACCCGTTCCACTACCGCCGATAACAGCCAAAGTTTTGCCTTCTTCTATTTTAAGATTTACTCCCCTTAAAATATGTTTTGGCCCGAAATGTTTTTTTAAATCAATAATTTCTATCATTTTTATAACCCGATTGAATTTAAAATTGCCGTTAAGAAATAATCCATAACCAAAATTAAAACCATACTCGTAACAACCGCTTGGGTTGTGCTTTTACCCACCCCTTCGGCCCCGCCACGCGTCCATAAACCTTTATAACAACAAACAACACCTATCATAAAAGCAAAGAAACAAGACTTAATAAAACCATGCATTAAATCATCAACCCCAATATAAGTTGTTATATCGCTTATATAAACATTGCTTGCAACCCCAAGAGAATTAACACTAACCAAAAAGCCACCGAACATACCTGAAAAATTAGCACATAAAGTTAAAACAGGTATAGCAATCATAAAAGCAATTATACGCGGAATAACAAGATATCTGATAGGATCTGTGCCAAGAGTGTGTAAAGCATCAATTTGTTCTGTTACCTGCATGGTGCCGATTTCTGCCGTAACAGCAGCACCCGCACGCCCCGCCACTACAAACGCTGTTAAAACAGGGCCAAGTTCTCTAACTAAAGAAAAGCCGACCAAAGTGCCAATATAGAGAGGTTCGCTTAAAATATTACGCATTGTTGTTCCTGCCTGTAAAGCAAGAACCATACCCGTAAATAAACTTGTTAAAGTGGCAACCACCAAAGATTCTACACCGATTTTTGTTGTCTGCTGCATTGTTTGGCTAAATTCCAAAGGTGATTTAAACAGCCAAAACACGCAAGAAGAAACCATACTTGAGGCCTGCCCAAGTTGTGTAAAAAATCTTATAAGTAATCTACCAAGTGCTTTAAACATTTGCTATTCTGGGTATCCTTGTATTAAGTAATGTTAAAATTTCATAATCAATAGTGCCGGCAATTTTAGCGTGGTCCAAGGCAGAAATTTTTTGTCCTTTTTGCTCGCCAATTAAAACCACCGGACTGCCAACTTTAATATCGCCAAGTTTAGTTATATCCACCATTAGCATATCCATAGTGATATTGCCTACAACAGGGCATTTTTTACCTTCTATTAAGACCTTTGTTTTGTTGCCAAGGCATCTTAAAAAGCCATCCCCATACCCTATAGGTATTGTGGCAATTTTTGAGGGCTTTTTGCAACAATGCTTGCGGGAATAACTGATACAAGCCCCTTTTCTTACATCTTTAATAAAAACAATTCTTGAGTGTAAGGAAAAAAGAGGTTTATACCCCTTTTCAAGCCCATAAGCAAGGTGGCCAAGGCGCACCATATCAAAAGAGAAATTTGGATAATTTACAAAACCGCTTGAAGCACTTATATGGGCAAGCCCTGTGTTAAGCCCTTCGGCTTTTGCTTGGGAAAGGAATTCTTTAAAATATTCAAGCTGTTGTTTAGTATATTTTCTATCCTCGGCAGTTTTGCCGTCTGCACTTGAAAAATGGGAAAAGCAACCTTCCACACAAACATATTTACCGCCTTTATTTAATACACGCAAAATTTCAAGGGCAGCCGGACGTCTTGAGCCAATACGCCCCATACCTGTTTCCTGTTTAACATGGCATTTGGCGGTAATTTTTAATTTTGTTGCAAGATTAACAATAAATTTTGCTGCCCGCACACTTGCCACCGTAACAGATAAATTATTTTTTAAAGCATATTCAAAACACTCAAAAGGATAAATAGAACCAAGCACCAAAATAGGCATTGTTATACCGATATTTCTAAGGGAAATACCTTCTTCAATAGAAGAAACGGCAAAGGCATCACAAAGATTATTCTTTTGTGCGTAAGTGCTAATTAAATCTGCCCCATGGCCATAAGCATTGGCTTTAACTAGAAGCATAATTTTGGGGACAATAGTTTTGCGCTCACAAATTGCTTTTGCTTTTAAAAGATTCTCTTTTAAAGCTGTTAAATTAATTTTGGCATAAGTCGGTCGCAAAAGCGGCAGGGTTTCTTGTTTAAGCATAGTTTAAAGAGGTATAACTTCCCCCTCCTCTATAGGAATATTCACATTTTCAGGTTGGGGATTGGTAAACAAAGTATATTCGCTTATCCAATTCAAGTCCACATCACCGACAGGGCCGTTGCGTTGCTTTGCAATAATAAGAGTGGCTTTTCTCTTTAAAGCTTCATCATCACGTTTATAATAACCTTCTCTGTGTATCAAAGCAACGACATCGGCATCTTGTTCAATAGAGCCGGACTCTCTTAAGTCAGAAAGTTGCGGCCTGTTATCTGTTCTGCCTCTATCTTCTGTTTTTCTGTTAAGTTGGGATAAAGCCATTACGGGAACATTTAAGTTTCTGGCAAGTTCTTTTAACATTCTTGAAATTTCGGAAACTTCTTGTTGGCGGCTTTCCACTTTTTTGCTTGCCCCGCGGATAAGTTGCATATAGTCAATAATTATAAGGCCAAGTTCCTTGCCTTGTTTTGCAAGTTCATTTGCAAGACGGCGCGAACGCACGCGGATATCGGTTATGCTTAAAGCCGGAGTATCATCAATATATAAAGAGGCCTGGCTCAAACGTTCAATTTCGCTTGCTAGATCTTTCCAGCGTTCCTTTTTAAACATACCGGAATTTACCAAGTGCAGTTCCGCCATAGCAGCAGAACACACCATTCTTTGATAGATACTATGACGGCCCATTTCAAGAGAAAATATAGCAACCGGCACATGAGCATTAACCGCTGCGTGATAAGCAATATTTAAAGCCATGGCAGTTTTACCCTGGGAAGGACGGGCCGCTAAAACAATTAAATCTGATTTTCTAAGACCGCCTGTTTTCATATCAAATTGAGTAAAACCGGTTGGCACACCTTTAACGGGGTTTTTATCTCTGATTAATTTTTCAATTTGTTCACTGACTTCTTCGGCAAGAACTTTGGAAGAAACAAAACCTTTCATTTCTCTTTTTTGACTCAAAGCAAAAAGTTTAGATTGGGCATCATCTATAAGAGAATAAGGTTCTTCTTCCTGGTTATAACATTTTTCAATAGTATTAGTGGAAATATTTATTAACTCTCTTACTAAAGCTGTTTGGCGCACAATATTTGCATAATGTTCCACATGGGCTGCGGTGGAAACTTTATCCATAAGTTCGCTTAAATATTTTTCTGCACCGACTTGTGCAAGAAGCCCGGTTCTTTTAAGTTCTTCTATTACAGTAATAAGGTCAACGGCCTGCCCGCGCGAAGCAAGTGCCGTCATTGCCGAAAAAATTTGTTTATGGGCGGATTTATAAAAATGCTCCGGCTGTAAAATATCCATTGCTTTTTCAAGAGCTTCGGCCTCAATTAGCATAGAGCCAAGAACGGCCATTTCCGCATCTAGGGCTTGTGGGGGTAATTTTTGGTCTGCGGGCATATAATATCCTCCTATAAATTTAATACAAAAAATCTTTTAGCACCCAAAAGGGGCTACTTTCTATTTTACTATTTTAAAGGCCATAATTATAGTCTTTTAGGAAAATTCTTTTTATTTATCTGCGCTCCTCTCACAAAAGGGAAGGAAAAGATATTAAAAGATAGCCCAAAAGCCGTAGTAAAAAAATACCCCTACTATAAAAGTAGGGGTATTTTGTTTTCTAAAGGATTTATTTTTTGATAACAATCTTTTTGCTTAAATTAAGATTTTTACCCAAAAGTCTTACGAAATAAATTCCGTTTGAAACAGAAGGAACATAAATAGTAGTATTATTGGAATTGAGATTTTTTCTCTGAATCATTTTGCCGGAAATATCATAAAGTTCATAAGTTGTCTGGGCAGGATTTATGGAATCTTCAAGTTCAATATTAATTAAATTATTGTTCCAAGTGATTTTGGCTGCATTATTTAAAGTATAATCATCTACAGCGACATCTAAATAATTATTTTCTACTTTTAATTTGAACCATTTAAAGAAGATATATTGTCCTTCCCACCAATATTCACTGACATTATAAGTAAGAACTAATAATTGTAAGTAATTACCGCTTTTAAGAGTATAAAGAGTATTACCGCCGGCGTTTACATTTTCTGTATCTTTATAATAAGTGGTAAACTTATCCATATCATAAAATTTATGCCAAGGAAGGATTGGTTTAACTAAAGTATCTGTATAGGAAGTGTTGATATATCCTATTGCAGCAGGAGAATCCGTTACCGTTTGGAAAGATTCAAATTCCACCTCTCTTGCAGGATTAGCACTAGGATCGCTACTTATATTGATAGCCAATGCTGCTAAAGCACTTTGGTCTTCTTGATAAACAATATCGTTAGGAATAATATTTTCCACATCTGTAAATTCTAAATCAGGCAAAAGATAAAGACCGGGAACATTTAATTGTTCTGTAACACTTGCAAATGGAGAATTAGAATCCATTCTGTATTTAATCATACCGCAAGTGCTATCTGCATAGCCCTCTTCCCAAGTTCCATTATTGATTACGCAAGTATTTTCAGCCGGGGGATTTTCTAAATCAGAGCTAAACTCATGCCAGAAATATACGCCTTGGGCATCGGCTGCTTTACCTGTTTTGATAATCTGTCCGTTTTTAACAAGAGCATAATTAGAATTTTTTAAAATTTCTTTATTTAGAAGAACAGCTTTAACAGCTTCTGTGATTTGTTTGTTTATAAAAGCTTGTTTTTGTTGTTCTGTTTGATTAGTATTAAGTGTGCTTAATTCTTGTTTTAGTTGTTTAAACTGCGTTGGATTTACTTTATAAAGTTCTTCTTTAGTAAGTGTTGCATTTAAACCAACTGCAAAAGAAACAAGCGCCAATACAGCAATAGTTTTTTTCATACTTCCTCCATTAGAAACAATATACAAATATTCTAACTTTACTAAGCAATTTTTGCAATAGTATTTTGTGCCTATAATTAATATAGGACTTTAGACCTAGACTCTCTCGTAAAAATTAAGAACCCCATGTTAATTAACATGGGGTTCTTGAGCTTTAATTAAATACTTTATTTAGTTACCTGGGCAATACTGCGGGTCGCTAGCAGAAATTACTGTACAATTATGCGTTGCTCCATGGTCAGAGCAGGTAGCTCCCGTAGTGTAACTACCACAAATCCATATATTCTGACTATTCAATACAGGCCTACCATCCCCACCTGGACAATAGAAGTTACAATAACCTATTCTGCTTCCACCTAACCAAACTTCATTGCTTAAAGTAACGGCCGTTTCTTGATTGTTTGAATTAATTATTATTGCATTTTCAGAAGTTTGGGTAGCAGAGAATGTTGCTTTAACACCATAAGTTGTGTCCCCTCCAGCATATCCAGCAAACATTGGATGATTAGAGAGGGTATCTTTATATTCGCACCTGCAAGCATCATTACACCAGAAGGTATTTGTCGGGCAGGTAGGTTTGCAAACACAATCATTTATACCTTTTCCACCTGAAGTGGAAGGATCACACCCTTGTAAAGTGCTTAAGCTAAAGGCAACACCTGTGCATTGACATGAGCCATTAACCATAACAAAACCATTTTGACATTGGCATTTAGATTTATTTGTTTTATTATCAAACAGCCATACAGATCCCGGAGGGCATTGTTGACAGGAACCTAATCCTTCTGTAGTTCTTCCATCTACGTTTACATAATAAGCTTGCTCAAAATTACTATCTACAAAATGCTGGTTATACGGACATTTACAAGATGAATTCATTATCTGCTCTCCGCCAACTAATTTAACTAAATATCTAATAACATCACCTGTATTATCAACTGCACCTACAGGACATTTACAAGATGTATAACCACCGGCATTATCATTCCAAGAAGTCATATCAACTCGCATAATATCACTACAACCATTACAGTTAGGAACAATTTGTGAGGTCGGTTGAGGGCATTTTACACATTTGCCACCTTCTATACTTGCGTTCCAAGTGGTACCGGACGGACAGCAGGTGTTATTATTAAGATCTACTCCGTTATGGCAGCAAGCAGAAACTGTTGCGCCATCTTGTGCATAAAGTGTCGTGCCAGATTTACATACGCATTTATTATCTATAGCACTCCATTCTGTCCCGGCTGTAAGACATTTACACACATCTTCTCTCAGACTTAGAGAACCTTGTGTTACTCTTTCCTCTTGTCCGTCAGCAGACAAAGGATCCCCTAGACCGTTTGGAGCAGTGCCTACAGGACAGGCACAAGTTGTGTAAGCATAATAATAATCATTCCAAGAACCTATTTCTTTAGGGCTAGGGCAGGACTTACAACGACCATCTTCAGTATCATACCATTGAACATCCGGGTTAGGACATTTAGAACATTTGCCAAGAGCTTCAGACCAATAAGGTGCTGAAGACGGGCAGCATGTTTGTTCTTCTGTATTATAAGCAATATTAATACCGTTTGTTGTTTTACCGCAACAAGCTTGAGAGTTGTTTGGAGCAATATCTCCGGCAGGGCAACATCCGTTTACTAGTGAACTTGCAGAACCATAAAACGTTTCTACCATTCCAGGAGCGCATAAACAACATTCCACCCCTTGTGTTGTGCAGCAACTGGGATTAAAAATTCTACCTGCTTCGCAAGAACATTTATTTGGATTCCAAAGTGGAGACCACTGGAAATGTTGACGTGAGTCTGAAGTATGATGTTCACTTTCACATTGATTGCAAGCACACGGATCCGTTTCATAATTATTACTTTCACAAGCACAACCCTGTTGCTGTGACCAAATAGCACCATTGTCACAAGTACAAATAGTTTGTCCAAGGAGGTTTACGCTTATATTATCACAAACTTCTGATGAAGGGGCTACGATACATTCACCGCCACTATAAACTAGGCCTTCCGGACAAACAGAACATCTTGGGCCGGCAGGTGTATTTATGAAGTGAATTTGATTATCTATAATAAAATCTTCATTAATTTCATTGGGACAGCATTGTCCGGCAACAGAATATTGACCTTCTGGGCAAGCATGGCAAGCACCGCCGTATTCATATTCTGTAGAAAGACAAAGATGACATGTATTTCCCCAATAATAAGGTTTATTTGTAGGACAGCAATATCCGCTTTCACTATCAATCTTAAATCCATCAGGACATTGACAAACACCATTTACCCAAACGCTGTTAGGATCGGTGCACTGGCAATGACCTAAAACTGCAGAAATTCGAGTTTCCGGACCTGAAGAAGTGCCTAAACCTAACAATTCAAGGAAGCTCTGCCACCAAGAAGGTGGTTCAGGATCCTGAACTTCTTGAGACCCTACAGGGCAAGAACAATTAGAATAACCAAAAGAGGGATCATTGTTCCATTTAGGGACTTTCGGGTATTCGCAATCTTGGCATTGATCTTCTTGAGTCCAAGTTTGTTGTGGATTAGAACAAGCACCGCAACC